>Ga0302271_10000948_pt1 | contig 28509 bp, 24 predicted proteins | sample III_Bog_N1_1_FD_198767 | JGI IMG/M metagenome (GOLD analysis project Ga0302271, IMG submission 198767) | Peat permafrost microbial communities from Stordalen Mire near Abisko, Sweden - III_Bog_N1_1 | ecosystem: Environmental > Terrestrial > Soil > Wetlands > Peat | place: Sweden: Abisko... | reverse complement strand
CTTGCAAATGGTCAAAAAGTATTTATTGCCCCAATTAAAAGTCCTATGACATATGTTAACACATACGTCAATACAGGCTCAATGAATGAAAAAGATTCAGAACGTGGAATAAGCCACTTTAATGAACATATGGCATTCAACGGAACCACAGGTAGTGATGGATATATGAAACTCGGAGTTGGTGACGTATTTAGAAAAGTTGGAGAAATGGGCGGAACAACAAACGCTTCAACAAGTTGGGCAGAAACTAATTACACAATTGGGATCCCTCAATTTGATAAAAAGGATTTAGAAACAAGCGTTGCAATGCAATCCTCAATGATGAACAATCTTGAAATGTCCGACAAAATGGTTGATAAAGAACACGGACCTGTTTGTTCTGAAATAAATATGTATAGTGATTACCCAGATTTAAAAGCTACTAATTTAGCTATTAAATCTCTTTATAATGTTAATAGTACTTCTGAAGATTTAGTTGCAGGCAGAGTAGATAATATCCAAAATGTAGACAAGAAAAAAGTAACAGACTACTATAAAAACCATTATTACCCTGCAAATATGTCAACGGTCATAACTGGAGATGTCAACCCTGATGAAGCAATAGGTTTGATTGCAAAACATTTTCATTCAGGGAATACAAAAAATCCTGATACAACATCAGAATCCCTAAAGCCTATTGATAAAACTATAAGACAAGATTTGATAAATAATAAAGCAGTTGCAACAAATGGCTCGATTGCATTTAATGGACCCGCTAACAAGGACTTTAAAGAAGAAATGGCTCTAAAAGTAGCATTTTACTTCTTGTTTGGGAAAGCCAATTCTGTAATATCAAATCCATTGGAAAAAATTAACACAACAGTAAGCCCAAATTATCAAAAAATAAGTACAAAACCAACAGATGGACAACTTGTAACTATTGATTTTGAATCAAATGAAGAACAATCTGAAAAAGCCTTAAAAACAATATTCACCAATTTGAAGAACTTTAATACTCCAACTGACAAAGAACTAAAATCAGCTGTAACATCAATAAAATCAAGAGAAGAAGATAATTATGAAGATCCCGAAAGACTTAATTATACAATAGGTAGTTCTTCACTTTCTTATGACACTTCAAATCTTGCTAAAGCAGATGAAGTTTTAAATAGTTTAACAGGACAAGACATAAAAAATGCAGTTGATAAATACTTTAATATAGATAAAGCATCCGTTGCTATATCACATCCACAAAGTGCAACAAAAGAATCAATACAAGAAAATTATATTAAAGCGAATTCAACCACAACAACAACTGGAAATACAAATGTTGCATTCAAAGGACTTCATAGTGAGGAAACTACAGAACTAAAAAAACAACCTCCTATGGATACAAGCAAGGTCATTGATTACAAATTAAATAATAACTATGGAGTTGCGCTATACGATACTCCACAAAATTCTAATGCAAAAGTCCAAATTCAATATAAATCGCTCACACCTATACAAGCGAAACCAGGAGTTACAGAAGTTTTAACAAATATGTTGAACAATGGTACGATTACAAAAAATAAGGATGAAATGAGCCAAATATTTGATGATTATAATGTAAAAAGCTCATTTTCAAGTTCTGCAGGTAACGGAATTAATATAACAGGGAATGTCCCATCCCAAAACATATCAAATTATGTAGACATTGTAAAAGATCAGATTACAAATCCAAGACTTAATGAGACAGAACTTGATACTGCTAAAAAATACGTCAAAGATATTTATAGCAATTCGCAAGCAACTGCTGCCGAAGGTTACAATAAAGCTGTCTACGGTGAAACACCTCTAGGTTATACAAATGAAGATATTGTAAAAAATGTTGATAATATAACGATGAAAGATGTTTCTGACTTATATCAAACAATTATGAAGAATTCATCCGCGACAATATCTGTTGCAGCACCTTTAGGTGACAGAAAAGTTATGAATGCTATAAATTCTTTTGCACAAATGCCAACAGTAAAACCAAATAACACTCAAATATTAAATATATTTAATCCAAATACTAAAAGTAATGTTATCGCTAAGCCTTTTGAACATTCACAAGCAGAAATTATACAAGGCTATAAATTCAAAAGTACCGGAAACGTAAAAGATGAAACGACTTTTGACTTGATGACTTCAATTTTGTCAAATGGCGATACAACAGGTCTGTTCAATAATTTAAGAGAAAAAGAAAAACTAGCTTATGCCGTACGTGCTGTATATGATGGTTCAGAAGATACAGGAAACGTATATTGTTCAATACTTACAACAACGGATAACAAAGATATTGGGGAACATCCTTATGACAATTTGCAAAAATCAATCAATGGGTTTGATAGACAAATAAATAAAATGTTAAAAGGTGACTACACCGATAAAGAGCTTGAAGTGGCTAAAAAAGGTCTTAAACAAGAATTGTTAGACAAGTCATACGGACAAATAGGTGCTGTGAGTATTCTTAATGAAGGTCAAAACAATCCTTATGGAAAAGAATATATAAATCAAAAACTTGGACTAATTGATAAAATTACCAGAGCGGATATTGATGCTGCTGCGAAATATGCATTCTCAAATAAACCAATATACTCAATCGTTGCATCACAAGATACATTAAATGCAAATAAAGATTTCTTAGCTGGTTTAGAAAACAAGTAAGAGCGCGCGAAAAAATTAAGAATTTTTCTGCATACTCAAATTATAAGATATTTCTTGAGTGACAATCAGTCCCGCCAGTCACAATAAGATTATATTTTGCTGCAATATCTTTAATCTGTCTTAAAGTAGCAAACCTTATAATCGCTCGGTGGCGTCTATATGGATAATAAACTTCGATACCATCTAATCCCATAGAAACAAGTTTTCCCACGAATTTGTCAAGATTCAACGCCCAACAGCATGCCGGATGAGCGAGAACAGCAATTCCTCCAGCTTCATGAATCGCAGATATCAATTTAGTAACATCCCTTTTTGCAAAGATTCTTACGATATCAGCTTCTGTTCCTCTTTTATTTTTTGCCATAAATTCATCTAAAACATGGTTATTCACATCAATTCCGTATGCTAATAAATGCAAGAATACGTAACCACACCAACAATCAAATTCAACTGCAGGAATAAGCACGTCATCCTGATAAATTTTGTGCCCTTTAACAGTATTGTGATCACAAATAGCAATCTTTCTATACCCAAGTTTTTTTGCCTGATTGAGAACATCTAAAAAATCAGCCTTACCATCAGAATATTTTGAATGAATATGCAAATTTACGAAATCAAAATAGTCCAAAGGTTTAAAACTGGAAATTAAATCTTTTATATTTGTAGAATTTTCTTCGGGAGTAGCTTCATCTATGTCTTGTTCAGATTCATCGTCTAAATTATTATCTTCTTCAACATCTATTGAATCCTCATCATCAACTGGGTTAGATTCATCATCAGACACCTGTTCTTCTACCTCTTCCGAAGCTTCTTCAGAGACCTCAGATACATCCTCTTGAAGATTTTCATCAGATATATTTTCTGATAAAACCTCTTCGTTATTTTCAATTATTTTATTATTATTTTCCAATATTTATTTTACTTCTTTCATATTTCTTTGCTTTTACTTATAATAATTATTATATCTGTAAAAGAGAATCTGTTTCTATTATTATATAATAAGAAGGATAATTGTGACACAAAAAGATAAAACAGTTTTTGAAATATTTTTACAAAGTATAGGCTTATATTTTTCTAACGCCGATAAATTTTTGCGGTACATGTTTTGGCCTGTTTTTGGGCAATTAATAGGTATCATTACAATAGTCTATACAGTCTGCCTGTATAATAAAAACCTTGATGCATTATTAGTGACATATCCTATATTAAATACTGCTTTATACAAGAGTCTTGTATTACTTACAGTATTGATTCCAGGTTTAATAATATATTTAAGATCACTTTGGGGATATTTTATTACATACTCTGCAGTAAATTCCATGGCGGCTTGCATGCTTAAATCTGATAAATTGTATGATATCCCTGCACATAATCTTATGGTTACAGGAAGATCAATTCAATATATTTGCCTATGGGGACTATATTTATCAATAATTTTAATATCATCAATCCCAATTTTCTGGGTAATCGGTGGCTTATTGTTAATTTATTTTTCATTCATATTTCAAATATTTATTTTTGAACCTGATTTAGCACCAATAGACTGCTTCAAGAGAAGTTCAGTTTATGTTCAAAAAAGTTTTTGGAGAGTATTTTCATTGATAACACTTTTAGGAATACTAACTTATTTTATAATTCCTCAAATAATGTATTCTTTCTTTAGTGTTATAAGATTAGTAGAAGTTCTATCCAAATTTCTCAGCCAATATCTTCAAATATTTTCTTATTCAAACATAAATATAATCATTTCAACTATGGGACTAAAACCTATAACCCCTTTATGGACAGCAGAAGCAATAGTTTCAATCATTATATGGGTTATGGTAATTCAAATGCTATTACCATTAAGAAGCGTTTGTATGTGCCTTTGGTATAAAACTCAATATAACGATGATGACGTGGTAAGAAAAGTTGATGAAAGATTTATGAAACGTGCTCTTTCGTCAAGAAAGAAAAAGAAATAATTAAGAATGCTCAAACTAAAATTAGACAGAAGGTTTTAAGTGTTTATCTGTAAAAATTGCAAATCAATTGATAAATTTGAATTAATGTTTTCCCCTGAGTACAAGGGAAGCAAGAAATTTACGAATAAATATAATAAAAACGGGGATTTAGAAATAACAGTCGATGGATATACCTTTATTCCTGATTTAATGTTTATGAACCAACATGCTGTGTGCAAATATTGCGGCCAGATTTATATGTGGGATTATAGTTCATTTAAAGATGTATAGAAAAAGTGAGGAAGATATGAGAAAGAATAACAGAGGAAACAAGGAATTAAGACCAGTGAAGTTTACAAAAGATTTTACAATACACGCCCTAGGCTCAGTATTGGTAGAATTTGAAGATACAAAAGTTATCACAACAGCATCTGTTGAATATAAAAGTCCAAAATGGATGGAAACAGGCGACAACCGTGGCTGGGTAACAGCAGAATACTCACTATTACCTTCTGCAACAAACACAAGGTGTAATAGAGAACGAAATAAAGTTTCAGGCAGAACCCACGAAATTCAAAGACTCATAGGAAGAAGTTTAAGAGCATGTGTGGATTTAGAAAAAATGCCAGGAATCACAATAACTGTAGATGCTGACGTTATTCAAGCCGATGGTGGAACAAGAACAGCAAGTATCTGTGGAGGATATTTAGCATTAAGAGACGCTATAGAAAAACTTATAGCAGAAGACAAAATCCAAGAAAATCCTATAATTGAGCCTATCGCAGCAATTTCAATAGGGATTTCTAATGATGATATTTTACTGGATTTAGACTATCAAGAAGATTCACATGCCAGAGTAGATTCTAATGTTATACTTACAAAAAGTGGCAAGATTGTAGATTTTCAAACAACAGCAGAAGGCGAACCTTATGAAAAATCTCAAATGATTGAACTTTTTGAAACAGCAGAAGGTGGAATAAACCAAATTATAGAAATGTACGACAAGGTATAAATTCTGTATCATAACACAAGAGACAAAGCCGTTTTTATGACTTGTACAGGGGTATTATTTTGTGCTATTGTTAATAAATCGGAGATAACATATGAAAAAAACAATATTTAAAATATTTCTTTCAATTATGTTCGTAATGATTCTATTAACTAATACTGCGTCTGCTAAAAGCATAAAATTTATTCAGATTGCTGATGCGATGTATGGTAGAGGTAACAACGAAGCTCAGGGCATACTAGATAAAGCAATCGCTGATATTAATAAAATGAACGATATTGATTTTGTTGTATTTTCGGGTGACAACATAACAGTTGGGAAAAAAGAACTTCTAACAGCATTTATAGAAGATGCCAAAAACTTAAATAAACCATTTTATATAGTGACTGGCGACAGAGACTTAAACAAGAGCAAAAAACTTGATAGAGATACTTATGCTGATATAATCCACGAAGAAATGGGTTTCAGATCTCCTAAGAGTACAAACTATGTATTCCAAAAAGATAAAGTTGTATTTATAGTAGTTGATGGAGCAAAAGAGCTTATCAATACACCTAGTGGCTTCTTCATGCCAGAAACTTTAGACTGGCTAGAAACTCAACTTAACAAATACAAAGATAGCAAAGTAGTTATACTTCAACATTTTCCAATAGCACACAAGACGAAGAATGATACCTTATACACCCCTAATGCAATTGAGTACCTTAAACTAATTAGCAGGCATGATAACGTTATTGGAGTGGTCACAGGACATTTTAATATGAATGATGAACTTTTTTATAATGGTGTTTACCACATAACCACACCGTCATTATATACAAATAAATGTTATAAAGTTATAGAAATAGATGAAGACCACGGGTTCCAAATCTTCACCTCTTTAGTTGAAATGGATAAACAATAATGAAATACGAAACAATAATTTTTGACTTAGACGGTACACTGATAAATTCACTTGAAGATTTGAAAGACAGTGTCAATTATGTATTATACGAATTTGAATACCCTAAAAAGACACTTTTTGACGTCAGGAATGCAGTTGGAAATGGAGTTGAAAAACTAATTGAGAGAATGATACCTGATGGTCTTGAAAACCCAAATTATAAAGAGTGTTTAAGGATTTTTAAAGAACACTACGCAAAGAATATGGATAATAAAACTGTCGCGTATCCATATATTATGGAAATGCTTGATACGCTAAAATCAAAAGGTTATAAAGTTGCAGTCGTATCAAATAAGTTTGATATAGCAGTAAAACCACTGTGTGAGAAATATTTTGATGGGCTTATAAATATCGCAATAGGTCAAAGTAAAAACACGGAGAAAAAACCTGCACCTGATACAGTTTTCCTTGCACTAGAATATCTTCAATCAACTCCTGAAAAAGCTATTTTTGTAGGAGATTCTGAAGTTGATATTCAAACAGCCCAAAATGCTAAAATGGATTGTATAAGTGTTTCTTGGGGTTATAAGAGTAAAAATTTCTTAACCCAAAATAATGCAAAAATAATAATCGATAATCCACTAGAAATTTTTGATCATATATAAATTAGTACTCTTTATCTCTTTAAACCTAGTTATAGCCTTCATTCAACTTGTTGGCTACATAAGCTATTGATTTAGGGAAATTCTTCTGCAATATAACCCCTCTCATCATAATATCAGAGTCATTGTAATTGATAAGACCTGAGGTTATTGCATTAGCTTCCGCTATTACCTCTTGTATTCCTCTTTTATCACCCTTACTGTTGTTAATAAAATAATCTATTATGGAGCTTTCCTTAGACGACGCAACTTTTTTATAATTACTCAATTCTTTTTCATACAAATCTAATAAATCTTTATCTTCGTTCAATAATTGATTAGATATGTCATCTTGTGCGTGGCCAAGTTCATGAGCAAATATAAATGCGTTATCTAATAATTCTTTTGACATAGATATTTTGCCTTTATCGTATGCCGCATTATTTTTTTCTAAATAATTATCTGATAAACTTAACCCTTGATACGCAATTTTAAAGAAAAAATCACCTGGTAATTGCTGATATAATTTTTTCATTGATGGCGGTACAGTTTCTTTATCTTGTGAATCATTTAATTCAAATTCTATAGTTTTTAGTGGGGATTTTATACCTTTCATAACTTTAGATACAACTATTTTGTCATCATCAATTACAGTATCATATAATTGGTTATTAACGACAGAATGATAATGATTCTCATCAAGCTGATAATGACGTCTTGTTTGATTTAATAAAACATTACCATCTTTATCTATAATTTTATAAGTAGACCCACTACCTTTTGGACCCTGTATGATGGTTTGTTCTGTTGTTGTTCCATCAGGCGAAGTTACAACTCTTGTATTTTTAAAGCCTTGTTTTTCACTACCATATACTTTAACTTCACCATTAGAAACCTTATTTATAGCAGTATTTTTTCGGACATAAGTATTTATTTGATGTTGATAAGATTTGTCTTCTGATGGCTTTATTGTTTCGTATGATACTAGATTTGCACAGTCATCAAAAGATGCAGTTGAAGCAGAAATAGCCACAGACCTATCATAACTATCTAAATCTTTTCTATAATTAATTTTTTGAAGAACATTACTTCCGTCATTAAATACTTTTTTTAAATAAAGTTGTCTTTTATCATCACTATACAAAAGATTTTCTCTACTCAAAATAACAGGTTCACCATTCTCAAGTTTAAAGTTAACCAATTGTTTATGAGTATCATCTCCATTTATAAACATATTGTATTTACCCTTAAAATTCTTATCCTCAAGAGCAATCAATATCTCTTTAGCATTATCTGGTATATTTTTACTTATAAATTTTAGTGATTTATCATTATTAAAAACTTTAAGATTATCTGCATCTAAAGCACCCAAAATCAAATGGAAATTGTTACCCATTCCTGTTTCTTTTACCCATTTTTCATTATCTTTATATTTTTCAATTAGCTTTAAAGTTCCTAATGTATATGGAAGATATGATAAATCATGATAATTTTTATTTATTTTATCCACAAACTGAGAAGATAATATATAGTTTTTATTATCTTTGGTCTTTAAATTAAGTAGAGAATCCATCATCTCTTGAGTGAATTTATTGGAATTATTATAATCCAACAAAGTTTTAATTTGACTAGCATTAAACCTAGTTTTTGTATTATCAATATTTTTAGATTTTACCAATTTGGTTAATAATGCTTCTTTTGAAGCACTATTTGCTAAAACAACAATATCTGAAGAGCGAAATCGGGATTGAGTCACATCATCAGATTTTTCATTGACAAGTAATGAAACAACTTGGGGATGTTTATTATATTTCCCTACAATATGTGCAATATCAGAACCAGGAAATCTTCCAGCATACCAAACCCCATCTTTTTTTTCCTTGACAAGCCTCTTCATAAATTTATCATTTTGAGAAGTATGTACTTCTAATAAATTCTGTATTTGTTCAGAGTTAAACCTCGGGATTACATTTTTAAGTAAATTCTGTTTCTTTTCCTTTAACAGGATATTCAACATTCCTTTATTGTTGTCATTAACCTTTTGTAATAATGATTCAATATCACTAAAATCAAATCTTGGCTCAGTTTGATGGTGATTATCTGTGTAAGTTTCAGCAACCAAAGTCTTAAACGTTTCTTTCTTATCTGGAGTAACCAACTTTAAAAATCTTACTATAGGATAATCACCAAATCTAGGGAAATAATTACCTTTTGCGTTAATCATAGTTTCCAATACATCTTTATTATCATTATTTACAAGATGTGATATCTTATTTACTGTGACTGGCTGAAACCCAACACCAGTTTGACCCAATTTTATATTAGTTAATTGTTCTTTTAATTTAGTTGTATCAATCTCATTATTTTCATCAACTGGAACAATAAAAGATTCCTTATCTTTCTTTTTACACGCACCAAAATGAACCGTATCAACTCCTTGAGATAAATAAGGGGATGATACATAACTTCGTTTTTTAGAATTATTACCTACGCCATACTGAGGCCATAGTTGTACACCAGAAAATACCTTCATACCTGTATAAAGTGTAGTTGTGATAGCGGAATTGCCTTAAATCAAGATAAATATTAGAATATGTTACAATTTAAAATTTATATCCCATCACTATTATAAATATCAGGGTTCAATGATTTTGCCAAATGAGCGATTGTTTTTGGGAAATATCTTTGAAGATATATCGTTCTAAATTCTAAATCTTTTATATCCTGATAAGGAGTATTTAATATTGAATTCGTTTCTGCAATTGTTTCTCTTTTTGCACCAATCTGACTAGCCTGACCAAGATGTGACACAAAATAATCTATGTAGTTTCTTTGCGTTGATGGGAAATTTTTAGTATACAAATTCATCTCACGTCTAGACGTTTTAAGGAAATTATAATCTTTATACATCGGTGAAGGTCCATAAAATCCCATTGGACCTACAGTGACATCTTTATTGTGTCCAAACTCATGAAAATACGTACTTGGTTTAGTGTATGATTTCCCCATAAATATATAATTCGATGGAGCGTAACAAGCATTATCGTAATCCAGAGGCAAAATTCCTTTGGTTCCTGCTTTCTTCATATTGAAAAATTCATTGCCTGGAATGTGTTTAAGGACATCTTTAAATACCGGATAATTGTCACCCGTAAGCTCATCAAAGTCAAATGACACAGTTTTTTGCTTGTCATCAGTAACAGTTAGAAAATGATCTTTATCTACATTCATATCATAATTATGACCATTTATAGAACTCTTAAAATGGTTATCATCTATTACATCAAAAGTTTTATGTTCATAAAGAAGAACATTACCATCTTTATCAGTTATCGTATAATCAGAAGCGTTACTTCCCTTTGGGGACTCTTTATAATCGTACTGAGTCCTTGTGTCATCAAAAGACTTAAAATCTCTTTTTACTATTTTATTACCGTCTTTATCAAGATAGCCAGTACTCAAAACTTTAACATTACCATCTATATCACGTTCTCGGAGATCAAGAATACCAGGGATTTGACTAGATGACACATACTCAATTTTCTTAGTTTTTCCTGTCTCCAAATCTTTGAAAACAGTAATATCTGATACTGTCCGCCTATCTTTAGCAATCGATTTGGATTTTACACCTCTTTTAGCATCATAAATTTTAGTATACGTAGTTTTTTCTTTAGAAGGAGATTCAATCACCCTCTTATTATTTTCATACTGTCCTAATGTTCCAAAAGATCCAGAGGATTCAAAATCTTCAATAGATACTTTACCAGATTTGTACGTTATAGTTTGTTGCAAAACATCTTCTACAAGCTCCAAATCAACAGATTTTATATCTTGTTTTTCTTCTGGAGGCAAATTATCCTTATGCGATACTATGTCATTAAACTTCTTGTTATCAAAATCGCCAGTTACAGTTCTACTTAAATCCATAATTGTCATAATAGACTTAGGATTATATTTTTGGTCATTTAATTTTTCTATTTTTTCCACCGCATCAGGATCTATATGGTTATCTTTTGGACTAACACTAGAACTTACAAATACGGCCACTTTATTAATAAACAATTCTGGATTTTTTTCTTCATTTTCATTTTTAGGTAGTGTTTTATATAAAGTTTTAGCATGGTCAAAGTACTCTTCTGGAACCCCAATAATAGCATCATAATCTTGTATATTATATTTTGGCGAGGATATAAAACCAACAAAATCATTTAAAATCGTAGAATAGGCAGGAGTTTTTACCTTTTCTTTTGGAGAATCGGAAATTATGTCACGGATAAAAGAGACCTTTTCATCATCTAAAGCACCATCTTCAGGATTAACAGAATTCGCAACAATGTTTGGGATAACACCCGTCTGAATACCTGAATTAGCAAGCTCCAGAGATAAATCCATCACAGGTTTATTCAATGAAGCATCAGGATTAATAAAACTGCTCAATAAGATAAAATATTCAACATCACTAACTTTATTCTTATCAATATTATCCGATTCAAAAAACTTTTTTGAAAACTCTTTAAAAGGTTTTTCATGTTCAGGTTTGTTTACATATGTAGGAGGAACAAACCTAGCAAACATCGGTGGAACATCAGGATCTACAATAGGAATATTTTGATAACTAGCATACACCATACTCAATTTTGATGGAGGAATGTTATACTCTTTAACATCAGATATTGTACTGTTATAACCATCCTCTGTTATAACCTTTGAACCACCAACCTTAACACTACAAGCCAAAATAGTACTTATTGCATCTTGAGATATACTGTCTTTTTTATTTAAAGAAGAACTGGATGATTTTTTATAGAAATCAGCAACAGAGTTTCCTTGTTTATCATTATCATTAAGGGCTTTAGAAGCTTTAGATAAATATCTCATTACAGATTCGTCAATTACTCCATTATCATTTTTAAAGGCTTTAATAAATTGTGCAGTTTTTTTATCTGAAAAATTATTTTGTTGTAATTTTTCTGCTACTTGGACTAAATTTTCTTTAATATTTTTCCCCTTGTTCATACAAGCCTTGCGAACAACTACGGGATCAACGTCATATTCAGGTCTATTGAGGTTCGTCAGTCTTCTATTTGCTTCTTCCTCACTTATAATTCTATTGGGGTCAGTATTCGCACCAAAATGCACAGTATCATACCCTAAAGGTAAAGTAGCTCCCATATATTTTTGTTTTGCTTTTGAGTTATTAATAACCCTATTTGAGTTAATTAGTGTACTATAATTTAATTGCATATCCATAAACCCTATGTTAATTAGTAATTGATTGACTGGTTAATAAATAATTAGTTAGTTAGCGCAATGCAAGCCAATAGGATATTTACAACAATATAATTGTCTACAACACAAATCCATGGTTTATAGTCTGCCTCTAAACGCTATATAAGTTAATTAGTATGTAATCTGTTATAGCATATTAATCGGTATTTTGTTTTAATTTCAATTGATAATAAGTGTAATCTATACATTTCTTAATAGAATTATAATTTGCTAATTCGCCAAAACACAAAACAGCAGAAGCTATAAAACAAAGATACAAACTTTATAAAATATAAATTTATAGTATCAGAAGTTTAAAGAAATATAACAAATGAGGATTTATTGTTTTACTAAAGAGGATATAGAAAAACTCCAAAATCTACAATTTTGAGAGTTTTTCGTATCCGATGTATAGGATGTAAAAAACAAGAATAGCCTAGGTAAAAGGCTAACTTGTTTTTTTACTGGACTTTGGAGCTGCGAGAAAAATTTCTAATTTTTCCGCACGCTCAAACTGAATTTTAACAATCTATCCATTGCTTCAATCGTCTTTTCTTTGCTACCAAATGAAGTTAAACGGAAATAACCTTCACCATTAGCACCAAAACCAGAACCTGGAGTACCAACAACTTGAATATTAGTCAATAAATAATCAAAGAATTCCCAAGAAGTCATACCGTTTGGACATTTCAACCAAATATAAGGTGAATTTTTACCACCTGTATACCAAATTCCAAGTTTATCAAGTGAATCTGTTATTATTTTTGCATTGTCTTTATAGTAAGAAATGTTAGACATTATTTCTTTATGCCCATTTTCAGTAAATACTGCAGCTGCACCTTTTTGAACAATATAAGGAACACCATTAAACTTAGTTGTCTGACGTCTGAGCCATAGTTTATTCAGAATTGTATCTTCATATACTAATTCTTTAGGAACAACTGTATAACCACATCTGGTTCCTGTAAAACCTGCAGTCTTTGAGAATGAACAAAATTCAATTGCACACTCTTTTGCTCCTTCGATTTCATAAATACTTCTTGGCAGGTCATCTTCCGAAATAAATGCTTCATAAGCTGCGTCAAACAGGATTAATGCACTATTTGATTTTGCATAATCAACCCATTCTATCAACTGATTTTTGTCATATACAGCGCCTGTCGGGTTATTAGGGGAACACAAATATATAATATCTGCTTTTACATTTTTATCAGGTAAAGGTAAAAATCCATTTGATTCATTCGATTCAAGATACAAAATATTACGTCCTGCCATAATATTGGTATCAACATAAACAGGATAAACAGGATCTTGGACTAAAATATTATTATCATTGTCAAACAAGTCTAAAATATTTCCTAAATCACTTTTCGCACCATCACTTATAAAAATTTCATCTAAATCAAGATTTACACCCTGTTTAGCATAATAATCTCTGATTGGAGATTTTAGAAAATCATAACCTTGTTCAGGGCCATAACCCTTAAAAGTTTCTTGTTCACCCATTTCAAGTACAGCTTTTTGCATTGCAGCAATAACATCCTTACATAATGGAAGTGTAACATCACCAATCCCTAACTTAATAATCTGTTTGTCAGAATTAGATTCGCTATACTCTTTTACTTTATTCGCAATAGTTGAAAACAAATAACTTGCTTCTAAGTTCAAATAATTCTTATTGATTTTCATAAATACCCTACCTATTAAGTGCTATGAAACAATTATACTTGAACAGAAATATAAATACAAAATTTTTATTTAAGGAAATACTCTGAATTACCTAAGTTCATATTGGACGAGAATTGTTTTACATAACTAGAAGTAACCACCCAATTAATTTTACCTGTTGGATATTTCAAATAGTGCTCTGTAGAACAAAGAATAGAAACTTTGCAAGCATCTATTAAACTCAATCTAGAAATGTCAATAGTCATATTCTCACAGCCAGAATTAAGAATACGCTCCTTAACAGATTCGACGATTTTATTAGGCTCTGTATTATTCAACACAATGGTTGATGAATTTTGACATAATACTTTCAACATCTGTTTTCCTTTATGTAGTATTTATCGGCAAATTTTAAAAATAATTTGATAAGATTTCTTAAAGATAATACATTTGTATGACGTTTGAGATATAATATAAATTGAGGCCATTGGGCAATCTTTACATCAGTGTATTACTGAATTTTGAGGTTTATATGCAAGTTTTAAATATGACTGAATTAGCAAGCGAGGTTTTTGATATTGAAGCAAACGCAATACTTCGATTAAAAAAATCCTTAAACATAAATTTTGATAGAGCTCTTGATATACTTTTCCAATGCAGAGGCAAAGTTATCGTAACAGGGATGGGAAAATCAGGACTTATCGGAAAGAAGATTGCAGCAACATTAACCTCAACAGGAACACCCTCATACTTTTTACATCCAGCAGAAAGTACCCATGGAGATTCTGGAATTATCACACGAGAAGATGTGGTTATTGCAATATCCAACAGTGGAGAAACCCAAGAATTACTAACCCTTTTGCCTTTAATAAAAAGATTTGGAGTCCCAATTATTTCAATGACAGGTAACTTATCATCCACACTTGCGAAATCAGGGAATGTAGTTCTTGATATATCAATCGAAAGAGAAGCATGTCCTCTAGGGAAAGCTCCTACAGCAAGCACAACCGCAACTTTAGCGATGGGTGATGCTCTTGCAGTTTGTCTATTGAAAAAACGAGGATTCACAGAAGAAGATTTTCTTATCTATCATCCGGGCGGAGCTTTGGGCAAAGGAATTAAATTCCACGTCGGCGATTTAATGATTACTGACAGAAAACTTCCTCTAGCGCCTGAAGATATGAAATTCACAGATTTAATCGAACTTATTTCTGAATACAAACTAGGAATGGCAATTATAACAGATGATACAGGACGGCTATCAGGGATTCTAACAGATGGAGATATTCGTCGTGTAATTTTAAAATACAGAACAGAAATTTCAGATTTAACAGCAAAACAAATAATGACTGTTAATCCAAAAACAGTTGGTATTAATGATTTTGCGGCAAGTGCGCTTCATCTAATGGAAAAACACTCTATCACAGCACTTGCAGTAGTAGACGATTATAATAAACCTATTGCAGTTGTCCACATTCATGATTTATTAAAAGCAGGAGTTGTTTAATGGACTTAAAAGAAAAAGCATCTAAAATAAGAATCTTTGTATTTGACGTAGATGGAGTACTAACAGATGGTAGTTTACTGTTTGATGAGAATGGAATGGAATACAAAAATTTTAATGCAAAAGATGGTCAAGGAATCGTATGTACAAGAAAAGCCGGATTTATAACCGCTATAATAACAGCACGAAAAAATGGAACAGTCGCATATAGAGCAGAAAATCTTGGTATTGAAGAACTCCATGAAGGCATAAGATTTAAACTTCCTGTTTTAGAAGAAATTTTAAAAAAACATAACCTAACTTTTGAAAATGTAGCATATATGGGTGACGATTTACCGGACATATGCATTTTAGAAAAAGTAGGTCTTGCTTGCTGTCCTAATGATGCAGTTCCCGAAGTTATTGAACGATGCAATTTTATATCAAAATTTAATGGTGGCAGAGGGGCTGTAAGAGAGCTTTGTGATTTTGTTCTAAGAAGCCAAAATATTGAACCACTAGATGTTGTTAGAGATGCGCAAGCACAACAATTGAGCTTGCAAAAAAATTAGAGACAAATAGAAGGATTAAACCTTCTTTCAAAGACTATTCTTGCCTTTTACACCCTATACATCCGATACTAAAATAAAGTTAATTGTTTTTCAAAATGTTTTCTAAGAAAAGATTTTCTATGATATTTTGTAAGCCCATACTTATCAATTGCATCAAAATGTTGTTTTGTTAAATATCCAGCGTTTGACCTCCAATTATACTCAGGAAATTCTTTATCTAATTCTTGCATATATCTATCACGTGTGACTTTCGCTAGGATACTTGCCGCAGCGATAGAAGCGGATTTTCCGTCCCCCTTAATTATAAATTGCTGAGGATAAGAAAATTCTCGAATAAGTTTATTCCCATCTACTAATACTTGAAACTCTTTTAATCCAGATTCAATTATCACAGCTTCACATGCCTGTTTCATAGCAAGAAGAGAACACGCTAAAATATTATATTTTTCTATATCATTGACTTCAACACACACAGTTTTACTTATTGATTCATTAAATATAAAATCATATAAATATTCTCGATTTTTAGGAGTTAATTTTTTTGAATCGTTTAAAATTGATAGTTCCGATATCAATTTTTTAGTAACTTTCGGGAAATATACAGCACTCGCAAAAACCCCACCGGCGGCGGGTCCCCTACCTGCTTCATCAGTCCCAATGATAGGCATTTTAAAAGATTTATCAAAATTAAATAAATTTATAGAAGAAGCCTCTTTATTCATAGAGCTATTCTACCATACAAACTACTTTACAATTTGTAATATTCAAGAAAAATTAAGCAATCCAATAGAGATAAAAAACTTTATATAAACATAGGTTAGTTATATGTGAAATAGTTAGTCATCTATCAATAGATAATCGTATCTAATGATTAACTAGGAATACTTGAAAGGTTAGGTTTTATTATGGGTATTGGATCCATTGGAGGAACTTATCTGAATTTCATTCTGGGCACAGGTTCAGAAGAAGTCGGAAGAGTTATTAAATCAACTGTACAAAATAGACATGCAACAGGTCAAAATTATATTAAAAGTGTATGGTCTGGAACCCGACAAGGGGTGAAAGATTCTTATCAAAGCACCAAAGCAAATGGTGGCTTTTGGAAAAATATAAAAGCTGGCTTTAGCGAAATTCCAAGTGGATGGAAAAACGCTGCTGTTGCAGGTGAAAAATGGTATAAAAATGCGCCTAAACAATTAGTCGGAGCATTCAAAGGATGTGGCAAAGCCATGCCGGCATTAATGGCGTTTATGATGGTCGCAGGAGAATTACCAAATATATTTAAAGCAACCAAAGACAAAGGCGTTGGGCAAGGTGCGATAGAAACAGGTAAAGCGGCAGCAAAACTTACAGGAGGCGCAATCGGCGCAGCAATAGGTACTGCACTTATACCAATTCCATTCCTAAATTCAATGATTGGTTGGACAGTAGGTAGCATGGTTGCAGGTGCATTAGTAGGCAAAAGTTATAGTGAAAAAGTTGCTGCAAATCCAGAATTAGCGAACGCAAAAGAAAATAAAGAGACAAAAAAAGATAATAAAACTGTTCAAGAGGCAGGAGTTCCAGGCAATGCCACAGGAACAACACCAATAGCAGGTGACCCAGCAATTGCCTTCAAAGGTAGCTCCGTACCACTACCATCTATAGATGACGAAGATTTCGGTCCAAACAAACCTTATGCAAATGTATTCTATCCAGGTGGTGGATTAGGTGGAAGCTATATGGGAATGGGTTCAGGTCTCGGAATGGGAATGGGTATGGGGATGAATGTCCAACCACAAAGTTCAAACCTTCTAACTCCATATGCAGGTAATGGTAATCAAAGCTCCAATTTACTAACAGGATCTGGAAATGGATACCAATCATTCGCCCCAAATAAATCTCAAACAGGTAATCTATTAAATGCAAACATATAAAACAACCTAACCAAATATAAATATTAACAAATATAAATAATAAAACTTAATAAAGAAATGCTTTTTATACACAATAAATATAAAAAGTATTTCTTTTGTATATACCTAATATCTACTTTATTTTTTGGGGTATTTTTAGGGCTCAAAAAAGGCAATTTCCAAAAACTAAATTACTTTATATAAGGGTAAGCAGGATGGTTCAAAACCAAATAACAAAACAGTTTAAGACATATTATTAAACAAGTTTTGTAAACAAAATTTTTTTTATACTCTCTCTTAATATCCTCGTGTTTATTTAATGTTTGCCGCAAATGGCAAACTTTTTTTTTGGTGCTACGCACGTAGACACATGGGTTTAGTCAAGATTATTGGCTAAATTAAACTTACAAGTTTTGTTTGTTCATTCCATGCACGCAAATAATCCGTTTGCACTTTTCCGTCATCTTGAGCAAGGCGAAAGATATTTTTAAATTATTTTTTAATAAAGATTCTTAACATACATTCAGAATGATGTTAATGTTCATGCACAATCAAATAGATTTATTATTGACCATAATAGCCATATTGACCAACCGCAGGTGTTGAAGGAGTATTGTCCTTTGTCATGCCATATTGACGAAATTGAGATTGTGGAAGATTGTACATCCCATAATATTTTGCCTGTTGTTCAGAATAAACGTAAGGAACGGATTGAGGATTATTTCCAGCACGTTGCTTATTTTGATTATACCTAGCTAAATTTATCGCCTGAGTATTAGTGGTAAGAGAAAATGCGCTAGAAGGCAAGCTCACAACACCTAATAAAAATATTACAAATACTGATAAATAAATCTTTTTCATCGCTCTACCTCCCCCACATTAACCATATTACTCCTTTTTTAAAATTAATCAAAGTGCTAATTGAAAAATTCTATAGGAAATGTATTGTAACTAAATTTTCAGTGAGTATAATCGGGATGGATTAACAATTCAAAAGGAGATTGAAATGAGAAAATTATTAAACAACCTTGTACTTGTTATCGCATTATTGGTAACAACTTCAATCCCAACATTTGCATTCTATTCAGACATGAGTACAAATCACTGGGCTTACAAGCAAATTAAACAATTAACAGCAAAAGGTGTTGTTGTAGGGTACCCTGATGGTTCTTTCCACCCGGATGAAAACGTAACAAGAGCAGAATTTGCATCTATGGCAATTAAAGCTCTTGGTCAAGAACATACAACTGTTGCACAACCTGTCAAATTTACTGATATTGACACAGATTTTTGGGCATACGATTCAATTCAAAAAGCTATCTATTTTGACTTAATCGCTAACCCTGTAAGTGGTGGCAACTTCAGACCAGCAGAGGCTGTATCAAGAGCAGAAGCAACTTCAATAGCAGTAAATGCTCTTACAACAGAACAAATCAGCAAAGAAAAGGCAAAATATGTTTTGTCAAAAGTATACAAAGATTCTGACAAAATCCCTGAATGGTTCGTAATACCCGCAGGTAAAGCAGAAATTTTAGGAATGGTTGTTTGTGCACCAGCACATTCTGGAATTCTTGATGCAGACAGACCTGCAACAAGAGCAGAAGTTACAGCTATTTTATACAACATGATGGAACAAGCAAAACTTAATCCTAACGCAAAATTAGCAGAAGCTATGCGTAAGAAAACCGGTGAAGGTTATGTAATACCAAATGCAACTGTTCAAGGTGCAATTGGTACAATCCCTGCTGGAACTATAGTTCCAATTCAAGTTGGTAACGTAATGGGTTCTAACATTTCTAAGAATGGCGACTTATTCATTGCAAAAACTGCTCAAAACTATGTAACTAAAGACAAATATATCTTAATCTACAAAGGTACAGATATTAAAGGTCAAGTTTGCAACGCTAAAGCAGGAAGACTGTTCGTAAGAAATGGTGTTCTAACATTGGCAACAGATACAATGATTACACCAAACGATCAAGCAGTTGTTTCTCACGGAACAGCAAGTATTACAATGAAAAAAGGAAAATTCATGACTATCATCAGAAAAATATTCAAAGGTGAAAAAGTGATTGTGCTTCCTAACGGTACAGTATACGTTAAATTACTTGATTCAATCAAAGTTGATTTAACTAATGGATGGATTTTCGAATAAGAATAATCCAGAATAATATACCAAATAAAAAGGCGGGTTACAAAATTGTAACCCGCCTTTTTTTAATTTTTTGTAATTAATCCTCACAGAGTTCTTGTGCGTAGCACAAAAAAAACTCCTCTAGGATGAGGAGTAAAATTTGATTAGGAAGGGAATTAGGGTAGGTCTCTCTTTTTTTAACGGTAATTTTGTGTTTACTTAACGTTTGTCTTTACATCTTACATATATATAAAGTGTATATACTATCTCCAATTTCACGACTTGTTTTATTCGTTACAAAAGTTCATAAATAATGTTGAATATTCTTACAATCATCTATTTGTAAAGGTTTTTCCAATTGGCTAGAAATTAAAATCAAATAAAAATAAAGAAATGTAACAAAATATATCCGATATGCAATTTGTATATACTCGAATACTTTATATAAGGGTAAGCGATAAACAAAAGCTTAAAAAAAGATTTTTCATACATAACCTACACACACACTAACCTTCTACACACGAGGAATTACTAAAAAAATTCCAAACCTTACTTCTTGTAAGGTTTTTTTTTGGTGCTACGCACGTAGACATGTTAGGTTTAAAGTCAAGTTATTCGTTAAGGGTAACTTTTATATGATTCATTTTCTGGCTTCAAGCCACTCCTAACTCGCAGTACATTTAATTTATTCTTTAAAATTTCGACTGAACTGCCAATAATCTAAGACAAGACCCGCACTAGATGCGCAGACAATAGGTTGGATTGTAGGATTCTTTGTCATACCTAATGTCAAAAAACCTATAAAATTTGACATGTTATTTCATTTACAAAAAATACTTAAAAGGTTGAAACGTAGTAATATCAATATAAAGTTATATTAAATTTATATAAAGGAAGAGGATATGTATGTTAAACTAATAGGGTAGAGTTACTTAGAGAAGGAAGATTAAATATGATACCTATTTTTAATTCAAAACGTCAATATGATGAAATTGGTGCAGATGTAGAAAAAGCAGTTTGCGAAGTTCTTAGATCAGGTGCTTACATTCTTGGACCGAACGCTAAGGCATTAGAAACCGAATTAGCAGAATATATCGGAACAAAATATACCGTAGGTTTAAACTCTGGTACAGATGCCTTACACTTAGCTTTAAGAGCTTTAGATATCGGTGCTGGTGATGAAGTTATAACAACAGCTTTCACATTCGTTGCAACAGCAGAAGCAATCGGAATTGTTAATGCAAAACCTGTGTTTGTGGATATTAATCCTGATACATATAATATTGATCCTGCAAAAATTGAAGCAGCTATTACTCCAAAAACAAAAGCAATCATACCTGTTCACTTATATGGACAACCTTGCGATATGGATGCAATTATGGATATTGCAAAACGTTATGATTTGAACGTAATTGAAGATTGTTGCCAAGCAATCGGATCAAGCTATAAAGGTAAGAAAGTTGGGACATTCGGAGATTTCGGATGCTACAGTTTCTATCCTACAAAGAATTTAGGAACAATGGGTGATGGTGGACTTATTACCACTAACTCTGAATACTTAAAAGACAGAGTTATCGCGTTAAGAAACCATGGTGGCGCAGTAAGATATCACCATGATGAAATCGGTGTAAACTCAAGACTTGATGAAATTCAAGCAGCGATTCTTAGAATAAAACTTCCACACATTGATTCTTGGAATACAAAACGTAGAGAAAAAGCGGCTATATACAATGAACTATTTGCAAAATGTTCTGATATTCAAACACCTGTTGAGTTAGATGGCACTCATTGTGTATATCACCAATACACAGTTAAGGTTCCTAACAGAGATGAGACATTCGAAAAATTGCATGATGCAGGAATTGGTGCAATGTTATATTATCCAATCCCTTTACACTTGCAAAAAGTACATAACTATTTAGGAATGGAAAAGGGTTCATTACCAATAACAGAAAAAAATACTGAGATTGTAATGTCATTACCTATGTTTCCAGAATTAACTAGAGAAGAACAAGAAACTGTTGCTAGTACTTTAATCAAATTGGTTGAAGAATCTAAATCATTAGTTTAATAAACTAATAATAAAAATAAAAAGACCACCTTTGAAAGGTAGTCTTTTTTATTTTAAAACATACAAGGAATCAGGCGTATTTATTGCTTAAATACTTATTTTAGTGTATCCTTAGGGAGTGACGAATAAAAAGATGTTAGATTTGGATTTAATAGTTTCAAATTGCGGGGTTAATACCGACGTTACCCCTGATATTGTTATCGGTAACATTTCAAATCTTGAAAAAGAATATAATTCTGAGGAGCTTATTCAGATATATAATTATCTTTTAACTTGTGTAAAACACCCTAAAATATTAGTTTATTTAATCAAATGTACTGATAAATACAAAGACGAGTCTTCCTTAGGCAGATTAGTAGATTTACTATTACTAAAAGGGCAATTAAAAAATTCAAGTTATGAACCTGATGAACTTATAAATTTAAGGGTTATGTGCACAAAAGCTATCTCAAATTACAAAGATACATCTGTCGTAGGTGCTCTTTTGTATTGTTTAAATAACAAAGATGAACATTACAAAGTAAGGCTGGCATGTGCTGATGCCCTTGGCAAAATTGGAGATAAGTATGCTGTTGCACCATTGATTGAACTTGTTCAAGATGAAAATGAAAAATCTGTATACCTAAAAGAATCGGCAGCATCCGCTCTTGGAGCTCTTGGAGATGCAAGGGCTATCGACCCTCTCGTAAGTATATTGGAAGCAAAGCAAGGATTTTGGGATAAATTCTCATTTCTTAAAGAACGAGTAATTGAAGCTTTAGGAAAACTTAACGTTAATAACAAAAAAGTTATAGTTGCACTAAAATCATCACTTATGGATTCATCACCACTTGTCAGAATAAATGCGATAGAAGCCATTATGAATAGTGATGAAGAACACGCTGCAGAATATATAAAAGAATGCCTTAAAGATGAGGTCAATGAAGTACAGAAAAATGCTCTTATTGCTATGTACAACCTTGAAGGCAGGGATATACTTGATGAAGTACTTTCAAATCGTGAATATTCAGAATATTTGAAAGAAGAAGCTAAATCATTGATGGATGAATACGAGAATACTGATGAATAAAAAATCTATTATACTATTATCTGGGGGCTTAGACTCTTTAGTATGTTTAGGAACACAAAGAGAATATTACAATATTGAACTTGCCCTAACATTTAATTATGGTCAAAAATCGGCAAAATATGAAATTGAAGCCGCAAGTAAACTTGCAGAATATTATAATGTGACACACAAAGTTATAGAACTTCCTTTCTTAAGGGAAATAACCAATACCTCTCTAGTTAGCGACACAGAAGTCCCTGAAACAAATTTATACACGCAGGAAAGTGCCAAAGCTGTTTGGGTTCCGAATAGGAATGGACTATTCTTAAGCATTGCAGCAGCATATGCTGATTCTTATGAATACACACATATTATTTTTGGAGCGAACAGAGAAGAGGGCGAAACATTCCCTGATAATACAGAAGAATTTGGGGATATTTTAACAAAAAGTTTTGAGTATTCAACACTAACAAGACCGAAAATTTATGCACCGTTGATAAGCATGGATAAGGGTGATATAGTAAGGTTAGCAATAGAAGAACACTTACCATTGGAATTAACGAGAAGCTGTTACAGTTCTGGAACTAAGAATTGTGGTAAATGTGAATCTTGCAAACATCTAAAAGATGCTTTAATGAAGAATGGGGCTAAAAAATATATTGAGGTATTATTTTAAAACATGCTAACTAAGTTTATTGATGAAGAGATTAAATACATAGGTTCTCAGCTTTCGCCACACTGGATTTACAAGAATTTTCATATTCAAGGAGATGCTATTGTAGCATTTTGTGGAGAATGCGAAGTTAAATTAACAGAAATGGTTGATATTGAAGATGTAATTAATAATGAACCGATTTATAGCAAATATATGCTTAGTTTCATTTCAGAGCAATTCAATATTAATTTAGTTGAAGGCGTCTTTAGACAACGATTATTAGTGTGTATCATAAAAGAATGTTTAGAAAAGCGTGGAGTATTTGTTATAAGAAATGGTGATGATTTGATGATAAATGACAAAAAATTATCTGTTTCTATTGCAACAAAATCAATCACATCAACATTAATTCATACCGGCTTAAACATAGAATCAGAGGGCGCACCACTAGAAGTAAGTGGCTTAAAAAGCGAACTTGGAATAAGCGACATTAAAGAATTTGCTATTGAAGTAATGACTAACTATGCTGATGAATTAAATGATATCGAACTGGCAAGTACAAAAGTCCGAGGAGTTTAAATTATGGGAAACCAATATTATAAAAAATATATAAAAAAAGAAGACGAAACCGAGGAAAAACCTAGCTACGTGAAATTATTTTTTGGGGCATTTTTTATGATGCTTGTTCTTTTTGTGTTAATCGCAGGACACTTATCATCAAGCGTTGATACTGCAATTGGCGAAAATGATGAAGGGGATATAAAAGAATCCGGACTAGGTGTAAGGCATCTAATTGATAGCAGATTAAAATTTATCCAAATGGAAGATAGTGATAAATTACCTTCCACACAAGCACCTAAAGTAATACAACCTCAAGTAGATAATACTTATAGCAATGACCAACAATCAGAAGTTCAAACTCAACCATCCCAAAGTCAAAATCCATATGGGACAGGAAATGCTTATCCCTCAGGACAAGGAAACAACTCATTTTCCACCTCTGGCTACGGCCAAACAAATGGAATCAGACGACCAACAACAATAAATAATAGCCAACCTACATCAAGACAAATTAGTGGAGGTAGCTCATACAAAGTTTATATAGGTTCTTATTCAACTTTAGAACAAGCAAGAGTGGCCCAAAGTATTATTCAAGATTCAAGTCTTGGAGTTACACCTTATGTAAAAAGCATAGGAAATGGTACATATACTATTCAGGTTGGCACATATTCGGATGTAAGTCGCGCTCAGGGGCTTACCAATGAGTTAAGACGAAATCATTTCCCTGCAAGAATGGTTCCTAATTAGGGGCACTACGTGCGTAGACACATGGGGTAAATGGCAGGATTTTTTGCTCCTGCGGAGTTTTATCACTAAAACTCCTACGTCGCCATCGTTAAGTTCCGCGTCGGCTTACGCCTTTTTTGCTAAATTAAACTTTCAAAATTTATTTATTTCATGCACGCAAATAATCCGCTTCTAGATTTTCGTCATTCTGAACGAATGTGAAGAATCTTTGACGATATTATAGTTCAAAGAAATGTGAGCCGTATAGAAATATTATTAGTAAAGAGGTTAACCATTGACTCCCCGCAAGCGCTTTTATTGTGATACAATTATTTTACTATGACAGATAACTATCTTATAGATACACACGCACATTTGGACATGTATGATGATTGTGAGTCAATTATAAAGACTGCTGAAGATTACGGTGTAAAAAAAATAATCATACCTGCCGTGGAAGAAAAATATTTTGAGAAAATAATAAATATTGCAAATTCATATGAAAATATTTTCTGCCAATTAGGAATTTTCCCATCAGAAGCGAAATCTTGGAGTGAAGATATAAAAGACAAAATAATACGTTTAAGTAAAAACAAAAAAGTTATAGCAATAGGGGAAGTAGGACTTGATTACTACTGGGATAAATCATTTAATGATATACAAAAAGAAGTTTTCAAAGAACAAATTTTATTGGCAAACGAACTAAATCTACCTATTGTTGTTCACGATAGAGAAGCACATCTTGATAGTTTTAAATTATTAAAAGAATACAACAAAGGCTCCGACGTCATATTCCATTGTTTCTCAGGAAGCATAGAATTTGCTCGGGAATGCATAAAAGAAGGTTGGTATATCGCATTAGGTGGAGTAGTAACATTTAAAAATGCAAAGAAAATGAAAGAGGTTGCTAAAGAAATTCCACTTGAAAAACTCTTACTTGAAACAGACTCCCCTTATTTAACACCAGTTCCATACAGAGGAAAAGAAAACCAACCTGCATACGTTAAATTTGTTGCAGAAGAAATTGCTAAAATCAGAGAGGCGAATATGGATGAAATAATCACAACTACTACAGAAAATGCAGAAAGAGTGTTTGGAATTTGAAAAAAGAGAGATTAGATACAATCCTAGTAGACTTGGGCTACTTTGAAAATAAAAGCAAAGCATCGGCTGCAATACTTGCAGGGGACGTAAGAATTGGGGATGAAACAATCACCAAATCAGGCTATCAATTGAACCCCAGTAAAGAATATGACTTTGTTATCAGAAAAATGCCTTATGTATCAAGAGGTGGATTTAAACTTCAAAAAGCATTAGATAGTTTTAACTTTTCACCCAAAGACAGAATTTGCCTTGACGCAGGAGCATCAACAGGTGGATTCACAGATTGTCTTTTGCAAAGAGGAGCTAAATTTGTTTATGCAGTAGATGTTGGTTATGGTCAATTGGCATGGAAAATACGATCAGATGAAAGGGTCAAAACCGTAGAAAAAACGAATTTAAAGATATGTGGGCCCGACACAATCTATGATAAAGATGAACTTTGGGCTAATTTATTAGTATCAGATATGTCATTTATTTCACTAGAGCGAGTGCTACCAAATTTAAAGAAACTTTTAAATCCAGAATGGCATGAAATGATTTGCCTTATAAAACCTCAATTCGAAGCAGGAAAAGAATATGTTGAAAAAGGTGGGGTTGTCAGAAATAAAAATACGCATATAATGGTAATTAATAACGTTGCAAATTGTGTGAAAGATCTTGGTTACAATGTCCAAGGACTAACCTATTCTTCAATAAAAGGACCAGCAGGAAACATTGAATATCTTATTTACTTTACAACTGAAAATATTGAAGAAATAGCCTTTTCGTCCGTTGATATTGTAAACTCAGCGCACAATGAGCTAAACAATGAGAATAATATTTACTAAACTTTACTAAAACAAATAGGGGAATTACCTTTTTTTAATTTTTATTATACTATAATATAGTTAAGCAAGAGTATGGAAGGAGTCCAATGAATTGGAAGTAACTAATAATCATTTTGACGGGACGGAAGAATATTTAGGAAGACATGTTTTAGCAGAATTTTTTGACTGCGACCCTAATATGTTAAATAACAAAGACCGAATTGAAAATAATATGGTAGATGCGGCTATTGAATGTGGAGCAACCGTTGTTCAAAAATGTTTCCACATGTTTTCACCTTATGGAGTAAGTGGAGTTGTTATAATAGCAGAGAGCCATTTATCAATAAACACATGGCCAGAATTGGGATATGCATCAGTAGATTTATTTACTTGTGGAACAAAATGCGACCCTAAAGTGGCTTATGAATTTTTGAAAAACAAATTACATTCTAAAAATGCGTTCTTTACAGAACTAAAGCGTGGAATTTTAAATAGTGATACTATGCAACTTACGCATAAAGCATTTGAATTAGTAGAAGAATATGAGAGTTAATAAAGTTTAACCATAAAATAAAAAAGATATAAGTTAAATCTTATATCTTTTTTTTATTTATGAGCTTTACTTTGTCTTAGATATTTTTCACCATTATCGATAATTCCTGTAGAATCCTCAATAAATACATCTCTTTGTTTCATAACAAACTTTTTTTTATCTCCTGTTGAAGAAGCAATTTTTTTATTAAAACCAACTAATCCTTTTTCATAAAAACCTTTTATTAAATTCAATGAACGGTGAGTATGTTTTCCTTGACAAAAATTATCAATATCGACAATCCTTCTTTGGCACAGACCTGGTACAACATTACCTTTAGCGTGTACTTGAGTCATTTCACAAGCAGCTTCATTAAATCTACCTTGTTTTGCATAGGCAACAATATTTGAATTTTTAAGTTTTGTAGGTCCAACATTAAAGAATAGGTCCAACAAAGCCTCCATTTGCTTTTCTGATAATTTAGCAGGATGGACAGAAGCTTCAACTTGTTTTTTTGCATTATTTATATCTGAGACAAACAATTTATAAACCTGTTCATCAGTAATAGTATCTCCATAACTATAATTAGGATCGGCACTAATATTATGCCCAATACCTATGGTTTTGATACCTCCTTGGTCTGAATAAGCCTTATTAAGAACCCCTTCATAAGAAACAAGTTTATCAATAAATTTAGAACTTAGACCTGTAAGATTTGCAATATTTTTACTGTCTTTTTGTGGTATTTCTAATTTTATAGTTGAATTTTTATTTGAAGGCTTACTAATACTAATAGTATCCATATTATCAGAAGGCTTAGACGTGTAAATTGAATTTGGG
>Ga0302271_10000947_pt1:0-27500 | contig 28543 bp, 15 predicted proteins | sample III_Bog_N1_1_FD_198767 | JGI IMG/M metagenome (GOLD analysis project Ga0302271, IMG submission 198767) | Peat permafrost microbial communities from Stordalen Mire near Abisko, Sweden - III_Bog_N1_1 | ecosystem: Environmental > Terrestrial > Soil > Wetlands > Peat | place: Sweden... | reverse complement strand
TAATCTCTCTCACGCATTACTCAATGTAAGCCTACTCACTATTTGATTCCAAGTTACGAGAGATATTATCCAAAAACTGTAAGGCTTTATCTCTGTGTTATTTGAGTTCTCCTTCTTTGTTCAAAGAATCGAACAGCTTCTAAGCGATGTCAGTAATGTCATTAGCTACTGCTTTGTGAGCTTTAATGTTTGACAATTTACCTATTTTCAATAAATTAATTTAAATAACTGATTGTTCATAGAAAAAAACAAATCTATTTCGTCTCCAAATTTTGCAAACCAATTTATCAACTTCAAAACTCCAAATGATAAATCCTTGCAGAAAAACAATTCTTTTGACAAATATCCCGCTAAATAATCATGAATTCTTATGATAAATAAGGTTATTTATGCTTGATTGTGTTCGTACTTGGAAGTGTGAATCCTTAATTTTCTTCTTCATCACCAGGCGAAGAATTATACGCTTTATACAGAACTGAAGCTACTTTGATGATTTCTTGAACTGCATGTCCATCTGCTTAGTACAGTTTTCTTGTGTTTAACTTTATTCTTATTTTCGAAGCAAAAAGCGTCGCAATCGCTTTGATGAACTCAACTCTGTGCCTTTCTTCATCGATTTCTTCAGGAATATCAGCTTGTGGATCAACTCGCGAAGCTAACCAGAATAGAATATCAGCAACTAGCTCAAAGTTAGGTTTTCTGAAATTCTCCATTGAGATTAATCTCGAGTAGCCTAAGGCTCTCATGATCTCACAGAAGTTACGCAATTCACGATAGGACATTTTTTTTTCACTTGAATTTATTTCCAACTTTTTTCTTTAAATTAATCAACTCTTACCTAAGCTTTTTATTAATGATAATTACTTAGAACTCTTTTTTTTTTCTTTCTTGATTTGCTTCTTTGCAACTTCCGATTTAATTTGAATTTTCTATCTTCATTTTGTAATAATAATTGGGTTGTAATGTTAAATTTTTGATGGGAAACAAAAAAAATGTTATGTTGTTTTGGGAGAGATTTAACCTGTGTTTTTTTCCCTTTTTTTAATAAAAGTGGGATTTCTATCAAAGGAAATGTATGAGTTTTTGATCAATCAATCAGTTCTTTATGGATATTATGATTAAACTGTGCAAATTGCTTAGCAAAACATATTAATTCACAAATCTAATAAATTGAAGTTATCTTTCCCATTCTTTTCTTAGATTATGTCTTTTTTGTGAAGGTATTACTGCTAACTCTAATCTTGATTTATCTTAAATATTATTTCTTGTTTTTAATAAAATAAATCCGATTGTTGGCATGGTAATGCATTCAAATTGAGGCTTGAAGTGCAAATCATGCAATGGAATGGTAAAATATTTGTGTTTAAATAAATTTCTATGGAGATTTCGGACAGACACAAGTGATGCAGAACAGAATTGTTTCAAAAAAGCAAAGAATTTTCATAGGGGGAAATAACTTAAAAAGGGGAATAATCTACTGTTTTATTAAACTGAATGAGATGAATCAATACAATTTAGGAACAAACATATGCATTTTCAGGCCTGAAGTTTCAAGTTCTCAAGCGAGCACGGGGAAATCAGCTTCATTTTCAACGTTGGCCTGTTAAGAAAAAATTATCATTAGTTTCTTTAAAAAAGCCAAATTTTGATTGTTTTTACCTTCTTTGAAGCTCCCTTGTTTTAGGTAGGCTTAGGTCCCTTGTTGTCTCTGGGTCCTTTGTTTTCTCTTGGGGCTCTCTCTCCTCTAGGTCCCTTGTCTTCTCTAGGCTCTCTAGGTTCTCTAGGCTCTCTGGGCTCTCTGGGTTATTGAGATTCTTTGTTGACTCTCTTCTCTTCTCCGACGAGTTGGTCACCTTCTTTAGTGACAGTGTACTTGACAAGAGTGTGTCCAGTTGTAACTCCAAGAAGGTGGGAGTTATCGGTGTTGCATCCAACAGAGTAGGTAGAAGGTCCTTTGTTTTTCTTAGAGCTGGCAGCCTTGACAATGTTTTAGTCGAGGACCTTTTCAGTCTTGGAAGTGACGACAACAAGCTTGTCTCTCTTGAGCTCATCAAGGTTGATTTTTCTTTCAGGAGCCTTTTCAGCTGGTGCTTCCTTTTGGAACTTAGCGAAGTATTCCTCAACAGTGATAGTATTATCAACAATCACAGGTTCTGGAACTTCTTCGACAACAGCGACTACGGGTTTAACCTCAGTTGCGGGTGTGGTATTTTTCAAGTCACTTTAATAGCCAAAAAACAAAAAAAGATTAATAAGATTCTCCATTTTAAATCTTCATTTAATCAAGGTTTTTAATTGATTTTTTATTCTTAAGATTTTTTTGAAATTTCCTCATCAAAAATGCTACTCCCCCAAAAATAAAGTAGCAATTTGATAAATCAATGTCTCTAGAAAAATTTAATCAATTGTTGATTGTGTCTCGAAATAAAAAGAACAATCTAATCTTGCTTTCACTTAAAATCTAATCTTAAGAAAACACCTAATTAAATCATTATTATTATTATTATTTCTTTTATTTGCTGATATTTACGCAATTTCTTCGTTCATAGCACGGTAGTTTCCCTTGCCAGCACCATCCTTTCTGAAGGCCTTCTTGCTAATAATGATAAAAAATATTATTTTCAATAATCAGAAATATAAAAAATCTCAATTATCTTACTCAACACCAGAGTATCCAGTACCAGAGTGCCTATCAAGAGGATGAGGCTCATCTGACACAGTCTTAATCTTCTTTTCGTCTCTGTTGTACTTAGGTCTTTGGTTATTTTCCTTGTTAGGTCTTTCTTCAGTATTAGCTCCACCATCTCTTCTTTGGCCTCTTTGTTTATCATTCTAAACTTAGTTTTGTTGGACAGCGGGTTTGTTCTCTGCAGCCTTGTGAGTCTTATTAGCGGCAGGTGCAATCACTAAAAAATATTGCAAAAAACCATTTTATTTTTAATGTCCAAACTGCTCAGAATAATCTATGAATGCATACCCTTTGCTGGGGCTTCGTTGTCAGAGTCGTCTTGGAGACTGGCAAAGATATTGTTGGTAGCGACCTTAGTAGTTGTAGCAGACATTACTTCTGGAAATCTTACTTTTTGCTTTATTTTTGTTGTTTATTTTTTAATTATCTTTAGTTCCTAAATTATCGTCCTCTCACTCCCAGACCTTAAATTTCACCCTTCATCCTTTAGGCAGCGTTCTTTCATTAAATTTCTCCCCCTCTTTAGTATCCCTTCTCTCAGATTAGGAGACTCTCTTTTTAATCGAAATATCTAGGTTTTACTAAGAAGAGTTTCCTCCCCCATTAGCTGTTTGAAATTTTCATTTATTTGAAATTAATAACTAGAGAAGAAACAGAATAAACAAATTAATAATTGGAAATATTAGTTTTTTAGTAAGAATCAACAGAAGAAAAGCAAATTGAACGCAATCAGGACATTATCATATTTTAAAAACCAATAGTTTTTCACCTATTAATATCCATTTTCTCTAAGTTCCTAAATACAGCCACGTTTTGTTTTTTATCGAGCCAATTTCTGGAAAAAATATGAATAAATGCCTGATGCTAGTTATGTTCGTTGCTTGTAACATTCTTCTCAACTGAAATCAATTAACAATGTGATGCATTTCAAAAATATATGACATAAATGTGTCGATTTATATGAAAAAATTATCGAATACATAAATAAATCTATCTATCTAGAGCAACATGATTGTATTTTATTAAACGCGCAAATGCGCATGAAACAACAAAAAATTAAAACTTAAAAAATGCATTTTATTCCTAAAAAAAAAACAAATCAAAAAACTAATAAATTTAAATTTCAAATCTAAATGACTTTAAATCACTAGAGAAATTTAGTGATCAACTAATAATAGCTTGTAGATAGTTAGAACTGTTAAAAATTAAAGAAAAAATAATGAAAGGAAGGATAATTCTTGTAATTTGATTTGATTTAGCTGAAAAATATGCTAGTTTCAAAATTAGTTTATCCAGTGTTAAGTCCATTTTGGAGAAAGAAACTGACATTTTATACTGATTTCTACTAACTTTCAATTTATTTTCTTTGTTTCACTGAAATAATCTGCTGAAGTTAATGAATCCAAGCAGAAATTGAAAAAAACAACAACAATGATTAACAAGCTAAGCGGTGAGGGCTTTTTCTCTTGTTATTTACTGAAAAAATTGAGCAAAAAACAAACAAAAAGTTAAAAAGGTAAGATATGCTAAATATCCTTTGATTTCAGTTTTAACTGGCTGGTTGATTGAGAATCGAAGAATATTGAATTTTAAAATTTGAAATTATCGCCAACTTCAAGTTTAGGAAGGAGGAAAAGAACGGGAGATTCCTTTAATCAACAAAATTACCCTTAATTGATCATGAAAACTTTAAAAGGATTAACAAAGAAAGATAAAGATAATTAGACAATCTCAAATGAAATCTTTTGTTTTTGATTTAATGTGAAAGGATTAATATTGTGATATTTAAGGCTAGATTCTTGTCAAAATTGTAAAAATAAAGTGGATTTAAGCCTGTAAAATTAACACACAAATTCTCCGCTATGAATGAGTAGATTGTTCGGCATGCTTATGTCAAAAGTGCATGCAACCTTGCTATTAATACCAAGAAAAACAATGCTTCATCATGCTTAAATTCTTCATTAAACAACAATTTAACTAAAAGCAACAACAATATCAATTGCAGTAGTGTGGTTAGTCCTACTTTTAATCCCAACAATAACTCGCAAAGCATTTTCAACATGGACTCTATTATTGTGAAGGATTAGAGACAAGTTCTGAGAAGAAAAAAGTAACTTCAAGGACTCGATATTCTGTTCTTTGAAAATCTTCTTCAAGCTGAAGATCAGCTTAGCAAAAAGAGATACACTTCAGATCTCATCAATCAAGTTGTTGGACTGTATGCAAAATGTGTTGAATACTATGACTCCGTTTAAGATCCTATTAAGCACTATTTCCTTGAAAAGATATAAATCACCCTATCATCCAAAGAGTCCTTGAAGCTTATCTATGCTCAAAATGCTAGTAGCAATAATAGCAGTAATATCAGTGAGGCTAATAATAGCAATAATATTGCAGAGAAAGAGAATCTTAATCAAAGTAAAAATCAAAATATTAATGGATCGAAAAAAAAGAACACAAAACGAATGCAAGATAGTTCGCATAACAATAATAACTAGACTAATAGTAATAGCAGTAGTATCCTGAGTACTCAAGGGATTAGTTAAACTAATGTTTTATCTGAGAAAAATTAATAGTTCACAGATGAAAATCTCAAGTTTATCAAAGAAGATGGGAATAAGAAAAATGAACAAAGAAATCTTAAATGTACAAATGATAATGATAATAAGCTGTCTTTGGTAGTAGAGCAGCTAAACATTGAAACGACTGAATTGGAGAATAAAAGATAATAAGACAGAACAAACAGAGAGCTTCGATTCGAGAAGGAATAGTTCACACCGAAAAAAGATAAATTATTGATTAAAGAAAAAGAAGAAATTGGTACTCCAGAAGCAGCAAATAACAAGTGCAATAATCACCAAAAGAATCATGGGATACCTTAATATTAGTCTCATTATGTGGACACAGAGTCGAATCGGATGTCTACAGTGGAAGAGACTGAAAAAGAATCAGCAAGGTATTCAACTCTTCGATCGTTCTGTGAATGGACTGATCAAGACAATATTTCCTTTTCCAATTCTTAAAAACACATCACAGTTACTCCATTTCGTAATCCTCACAATATCGATAACTTAGCCCACAATAGCAGCTCAAATTCTCCTAAAAATTCGTTTAGAAATACCCTAGTATCCAATCAAAAATTGAACAGCTAAGTAGATTATCTGTAGCTACTTGACTTTGACGATCACATCACACAACCTTCTGGAGACAAAGAGCGCCAACCTTCTTAATTATATTGCCAGGTTTTTACAAGTTTTATTGAAGGAGTATCAGGATCTTCTTTGCAGAATCACAATGATATTTCAAATATTTCTGATCTTTTATATGAGAGACAACCTTCTCGAGCGGAGATGAATGTCCAAGAGATTCTTGGGAAAGAAGGCATTGCTGGAAAGGAAGTAGCGGGTAGATTAATAGAACATGGTAAGAATCTCTTCAATCTAAATTTAGCTAGAGATAATAGTAATAATAACCTTATTGATAGTAAAAACTCTTATTTGAATTATTAAATAACCGAACCCAAACCAGAGAAAAAAATCCCTTCTCCTAAATCTAACGGCCAATAGTAAAATACTTAGCATCTTAGAAACTCTAAGAGCTTAAATAATCTATCAATTCGACAACCTGAGGTGTACTCAATCCCTTAGAAAAGAATAGAGCGATCGAAGAGATTCTCACTTTTTATTAATATGCATAATTAGAAGCAACACACAGATATTAAATCAGATTTCTCCAAGATTTTGAACACATTCGAGAAGGATTCTATGAAGAAAGATGCTATTGTTAAGAGTGACATCGATTAACAAATGAATCTTATGAGAGATCGAATTAATCAAAGAAGTAAGGAGGAATAAAAAATGTTTTTGATTCTTTTTTTTAACTATTTTTTCTTTGAAAATCTCAAGAATCCAAGAATCTGTTGAGCTAAGCTACTAAGGATATGAAAATATCAAAGGAAATAGTTAAGTGAAGGTGAACATATCACAGAATTTCCTTTTGGATTTCTGATAGATCTGTTTTGTCTTGAAAATCTATCTAGGTACCTAATTTATTTTAACTTTCTCTAATTAAACTAGAAATTAAAAAATAAGCGATTCTTTAAATCTAGAGTATTATCAATATTGTTAGTGCATTTGTTTGTGTTGTGTTATTTCTTAGAGTTTATTTTCCAAAATATTAAAATTTATGATAATTTTTTCTCAAAAAGGGTTATCTCACTCTCATAATATTTTGATTTGATGAAAATTAAGTTCTCTTTTCTAATTCATAGATTTACTACAAACATTTCCACAAAATTTTGATGAAGAATCCAAATCATTAAGAGTTTTGAGGCTAAACACAAAAAAAAGATTCGTTCAAATCTGCCCAAAAAAATAACAATTAAATTTCTGAGTATTAGTTTATCTTTGATTCTGGAAGATTCATCAATTTTACGAAAATGTTATCGGGAATGTTATGGAAACTATCAAATGGATACATGAGATCATATCCAAATGCAAAAGGCTTAAGTAGACTCATGAAATATCGCTTCAGTCAAGAAGTCAGCTAATATTCTGCACTTAACCATACTTTGATGAAATCCATCTATATTTTCAAGCAATAAGATGGATATTGCGGTAATACTTATGCAAATATCCATATTTAGCTGTAATAATTGAAAAATAATTTTATAGGGTATTTGATCCGTGATGATGCAAGCAAATCATTGGTATGTGTCGATCCTGGAGATTTTAAAGTTGCCATCGAGCATGTTAAGATAATCGAAAGCTAATCCTAATGCAAGCTCACTCATATTCTTTAGACACACAATTATCACATGACAAAAGATGTCCACAGGTTTCTTACACACAATGATTCAATTAAAATTATTGCTGGAAATCTAGGAGACAACCCACCATTCCATAACTAGCTTGTTAAAGATCTTTAGCCATTTTCGGTAGGGGATCTAGCGATTTGTTTCTTACATTCCCCTGGACATACTTCTGATTCTTTCGTTATTGCAATAACTTAAGTTAATCAGAATTCAACGAAATTACCTGTGATATTCACAGGAGAAACACTGCAAATTAGGTAATGATTTTTGCTTTGAAGGGCAAACACATCTTTAAAAGATTAATGGTTTCTTATCCAAAATTAAATGTTTATTGTCTGCTTTAGTACGATTGGAGAAGTAAAAGGCGGCTAGTATAAATAAATGTATGATACTCTGTTTAAGCTAAAGAGTTTCCCTACAGAGACATTAATCTTCCCAGCTAGAGACGCACAGCTTGAGAATATTGTTTTTGCTAAAAGTCTTGATCCATCAAATCCGATCATCAATCTCAAATTATAACTTGCTAAGCAGGCTTTAGAGAAGAATAGCCATATCTTACCGACGTCTTTGTTAGAGGAGAAAAGTTGCAATCCATTCCTCAGAACACAAGATCCGATTATTCAGAAAATAATTGGTGACAAAAATCCAGTTGAAGTTTTAAGAAAGCTCCAACTCACGTAGAATCTCTTTTTCAATACATAACGATAAAATACTAGATGAGTTGAAAGAAAAAACAAGGTGTAATTGAAAGATTTCTGTTTTTATGGCTTCACCAAGAGATAGATGATCAATGGGTTATAGTAGAAAATATGTTGCTACATATTACATTACTACATTTTTTATTGTTTTTTCGCAGATAAACTTAGATATTTTAAAGAATATTAAGTTGTTCAAGCAGATTTAGAATCTGGTTATTTTCAATTTTAAAATTAATTCTTGTATTAAAGTAGTTTTGTCTTTTTTTTGAATATATTTATGAAAAAAAAGTAATTTAAGTGGTGGAAAAAAAACAGAAAAAAAGGATGATTAGGGATTGTTTTTCTTTTTTAATTGAAATCACTAGAGGGATGACTAAGAGAATTTGAACTTTTTTTAATTAAATTCTATTGCTTTAAGCATATGTTTCTTTGCAAAAGATAAGAAAGAGTATTAAAACAGAAAATAAACACTTATATGCGTGTGGATAGTATTGTTAATGAACTGAAAGATTAAGAAAATTAATGTGTTGGCTTGTTTCTCACTTTAATTCTTTAATCTTTCAATCTGATATAATTTATCTGAGCATAAACTCTTGGAACCGTTAGCCATATTCTTTCGGTGGTACACAACTGATTTATCGACTGAGAAATGTCTTTTTAATTAGATGTTCCATACGTTTCATTTTGCTAGAAATATCAAAAATAAACAAAACAAATAAAAAGCTGAATAGACTATTGGAACAAGCTAAATTAGTGGAATTTATTAATATTGTTTTTACGTGTATTATGTTAAAATATCTATTATTCCTATGAAAATCACTTCCTTTCCATCATTGCTCTCGAATCCACCTTTGAATAACTGCATGAATAATATAAATAATGTTAAGATTGAAGATGTAACATTAATATCCAATCTACTTCATATCTTCTCAAGAAAGAATGCTAAGAAGCTGAGAGAGATTATGATTACATCATTCCTTTTGTTTGATCTTACTCAATTTCTATCAAAAACAGTCAGTCAGTTTCAAAATAAAAATAGATAAATGATAAAACTAATGAATGTACTTGTTTCATATTCCTCAATTTGACTTTCATTTAAATAAAAAATCAGCCATCATTACCTTATTGAGTAATCGGAGAGAATCCAACGAGCAGGGAGTAATCGATGATTTCATTCTAAGCGAAGAATTTGGTGTCACTTTTGATCTGTTAAATTAGATACTTTCTGTCATCTTCTTTTAAATTCAGCACTTAGTTATCTTCTATCCAATCGTTGTCCTTTAGAGCTACACTCTTGTCACTGTAAGATCAACAACAAAAAAGCAAAGTTATCCCCTTCAATTCAGTCACAGACAATTTTATTTACATTATGGATGTTTTGGATGATCTGGCAGTTCTCCCATAAGTTGAGCCTTTGAGATCGTATCTCGCTTCGATGTCTCTATTCCATTTGAAAAGATTGCCCATCACGCAGAAATATATGTTCTTGTGATTCTTCTCTGTACTGTACACCTTCATTTTATGCAATCCATAGATTCTAGACTCGAACAAAGAAGAATCAAGAATAAAGGGTTGAAGAATAGATGAGTATTATAGGTCTTAAACATAAAACTAGATCTAATTTATTACTTGATAATAAGTGTGTCCCTATTATTTGCCAAATGTGTGTAGTAAGGTCGAAGCACACGACGGAAGAAGAAGAATTCAGCACGAGAAATCGTCTTCAACATGTATTAGTCTAAGTAGTCACACATATAAAAATAGCATTTATAATTGGAAATTTAAATCCTTTGAAAAAGTAAGAATTTATAGAAATTAATGAAACTCTCACCATCATAGGAATAGTAGAAGAACGACCCACTTTTACCAGAGGAACACTTTTCTGTCAGATTGCTAAGATTCCCCATAATAATATTTCCCAGCAAAGCTTCAAATCATCAAATAATCACAAACATTGAGAACTGCAGCAGTCAAAATCGTATTAAGTTAAATGACTACCTTCTGGCCCTATTGACCTGCGATATTATTCATTTTGAATTCCATGTAGCTGTCTGATTCTCTCAAAGATTCTCGGTGAATAATCTCTGAATTTACAAGAATCCCTCTCATGATATCCAGAATATTTTGTGGGAGATAACTCATACATTTTCTTCTCCAAGAAATGCTCCTCTAAGAGTTCCTTATCGAATTCAGAATGGTAAAGCTCAACAATTGCTTTACGAATCCCAATCATCATGTTCAAAACAAGATTCCAATTCTAGTGTCCGAAATATATCGATAAGTTCCTTCGAACTCCTTCAGATTAGTTGAAAATTATCTTCTCATCTCTGATAAGATACAAGAGTAAAATATCAAAAAAGAGAAATAAAATCAAAGATAGGGAGAATTTAGTTGTTTAACCCTCCTTCATTGTATCAAAATAGAGAAGGTGTTTGCCTTTGAAGAAAACTTAATAAGTGTAATTTTTAAATTACTTGTGTTTTCCTCCTGTTCCTTCATTGAGATTCGAGTCTAGTTTAAAGAAATCAGCATAAGCAACGCGCTACTTAATCAAAGTTCATTTTTGTAACATAAATATCTCAAACTTTACTGTGACGATGTTGTGGGCTTGTTTCTTCTGAATTATTGTTATTGTTGAAGGCTACTGAATCTCCTGCCATTTCAGAGTTATTGAGCTCAGCTTGTTTAATTTTAGCTTATTTCGTTCGTTATTCTGCAGCTGCTCGTTATGTCATTTGTCTTTTGGATTTTCTTTTAAAGAGATTCAAAGGGCTTAAACTTCCCGTCATGCTGAGCGAGGACACCTAATGCAAGGGCGTCGGTTAAGTAGTGCTAGAAATTGAATCTTCATGTGGTTTATTAGCTGGAGTGTCTTTTTAGGAGCACAGCAATTTTATCTCCGAACTGATTTTAATAACATCTTTAAGTTTTTTCATAATTGACTGATGGAACAATAAATCCATAGCAACTTCTCTTCTGCCTGCTCCTCCTCCTTCTTCGTTATCACTAAAATCATCATCACATTGACTAGTTGTCAGTTATTGTTATGTTTAGATAGTCCTCTCACTTGAAGAGTTTTCTTCAGTTCTAATTAGCTATGAGCTGTGCTCTTCAAGCTATGTAGTTCTATTCTTTTCTAATGGAAAAAGAAAGATAATGAAAAGGGTCCCTGAAAGAAAACCAAGGGAAAACAAGCTGAATTCGTTTATTGTTTATGTATTACCTGCTTGAACCAATGCTAGAGATGAACGTAGAGTAGACGATAAATCTTTCATTTTCGTTTTAACATTGAGTATTTTGTTCCTAGAGTTTTCAGGGTTTAACATCTGATCGTCTTCAGCCCGAACATAAGAACTCTTTCGTTTTGAATTAATCCGCATTGTGCTTTCATATTCCTAACGCATCTTCTGGATGTTCAATTCCACTAAACAAAGCGGGAGACACATTCATAAGAATATTAAAATGTTAAAACACATAAAAACATTATTTTTAGAGAGATATCTTACTTTAGTTCAGGAAATCAAACCATCCGAAAATCTCCGTTTCCAGTGAGTAGAAAATAAAATAACTTTAGGGATAAACAATGTTAAATCAGCATCACAGTAACACCATGAAAATAACTCTATTTTTTGTTGTTGTTGATTATTTGGTATTTACTCTTCGAAAGTGACTTCCCCGTCTTTATCATAATCGAAAATAGAGAAGATATTCTCGACATACTCTTGAGAAGGCACACAGTCTGTTTATGTCATATTCGACCAGAGATACGATACATCCATGATGAGACTATTGATATCTTCAAAGGTGATCTCGTTTTTCCCATTCGATAGAATCTTAAAACTTAACATCGCTTTTTCCATTCTACTTCCATTTAACATCACTGAGAGATACCTTAGAAAATCCTCAAAATAAGCTACACCTTCGTGATTCTCATCCATCAAGGCATAAATCCTCTCAACGAGGGAGTTATCTCTTCCCATAATACCTAAACTATCCCTGAAACTCTACAGAGTCAGCACTCCTTTTTTGCTGATTTTATCGAATCTTTATCAAAAAATTTAAGATTTGGCAAATGTTAAAACAATTCCTATTTACAATGATGATGGAAAAAACAATATTAAGCTAATATCTTGTCATTCTTGGTACCTTTTCTTGAGTAGGAGTAGTTCTTTATGATTGAATTGATATTGATGTGAGAGTTGAATTATTTGAATTTCAGTAAGCGCAGAACTACTTGGGGATTTCAACTTAGTCATGATCGTCGGCGTAAGTGCGGAGACTGACTACGAATCACGGGAATGTAATAGTAATGCCGAATGCATATCAAGTCTGTTAAGGCTCATGCTATTGTATGATTACTACTACTAGATTGAGTTATTCGATGGATAAACTCCAGCTGACATATCTCTACTCCCAGTTTCTCTTTGAGAAAACTTTGTTTAAACTCGTAGATTCTTGGTTTTCATTCCAAACTATAGCCCTTGCATAGATTAGTTTGTGTTATTAGCTAATAATACGTTGTCCTATTCATTTTTCCTACCATTATATTCTCTTTCTTCTCTTAGCATGTTATTATTTTTTGGTGACTTGTTTAATTCAAAAGAAGTGAAGTTTTTGTTGTTATTCTTCAAATTAAAAGAAGAAATTGAGTGGTTTTGTTTGGATTCCCGTCGAATTCCATCAAAGTAAATCTTTTCTAAACTCAAAGTGCTAGAAATTTCAATCAAGAAGGGATAAATAGAACAATTCTTATTGATAAATTTCACAAAATAATTCCAAAAAAAAGAAACAAATTACTGTAAAAATCTGATCTTTCTAAATGAGCAATTCAACTTTCCCAATCGACATCGCACCTCACATTAAAGAAGCGCTCCTCAATAAAGGACCTGTTGTAGCACTTGAATCCACTATTATCACACATGGTATTGACAAAAAAGAATGATAAATATTATCAATTTCGGAGATTAAATGAGTAAATATCTTCAGAAATCCAGCTTTAATTATTCTCGTTTTCATCACAGGCATGGAATATCCACACAATGTAAGTTGCGCTTTGGAAGTCGAAGAATGCGTAAAGCAAGGTGGTGGTATCCCCGCAACAATTGCTATCATTTAAGGCAGAATTAAAGTAGGCATCACCAAGGAAGAAATTGACTTTTTAGGAAAGGAAGGCAGAAATTGTAAAAAATGCAGTCGAAGAGATCTTGCAGTGTGTCTAGTTAAAAAGCTTAACGGATCGACAACAGTTGCAGCAACCATGATTGTCGCTGAAGCAGCTGGAATCAAAGTATTTGTCACTGGTGGAATCGGCGGAGTTCATAGAGGAGCAGAGACAACATTTGATATTTCTGCTGATCTCAGAGAGCTAGGCATGACACAAGTAGACTATTTAAAAAAGATTAATATGCAACAAGACAATGCTTAGGAAATTAATTTGGATTTCTTTTTTCATTGAGAATCCATATGGGGAGTGTTTAATAAACCCAAAGAAAGCAGAAAAAGAATAATCTTAATTGTTCAATTTAATTAATTTTGTTTTGTAACAGGTTGCTGTAGTCTGTGCTGGAGCGAAATCTATTTTAGATATCCCTAAAACTCTAGAATACTTGGAGACTGAAGGTGTACCTGTTATTGGGTATAAAACAGATAAATTCCCTGAATTCTTCGTTAGCGACTCAGGCTTCAAGGTATATTTAGTCAAATAAAACAGCAAAAATAATAAAAATACTTTAGTTGAAATTGATTAATATTAGTAGTTAACTTAATCTAATTGTCGTTTTCTAAGGCTTCAGCATAGGTAGATTCTGACAAGGAATGTGCAGAAGTAGTCCACATGTAGTTCAATAAACTGAATTTGAAAACAGGAATTTTGATTACAGTTCCAGTCCCTGTTGAACATGAAGCTGATGGGTAGAAAATCAAAGTAGCTATCAATCAAGCACTTGAAGAAGCAGGAGATTAGAAAATCTTAGGTGCAGAAAGTACTCCTTTCCTCTTGAAGAGAATCAGTGAGATAACTGTAGGGGAATCTTCTAAGTCCAACATAGCCCTCATCAAGAACAACGCAGTTACAGGAGGGAGAATTGCTAAAGAGCTAGCTTTGATCACTTCCAAGAAAGATTGAAAGGAAAATATAAATGATTTTCATGTTTCTGACTAAAATAAGATATTATAATATTTTCAGACTTGATTTTTCATTTGGGATAAGACATATGGATGGAAAAAGACAATCCAAGGGGGCACTATTTCGTATCTTTGGTTAGAAAAGTTTTTTTAATTTTTTCTGAGAGAATGAAGAACGGGGAAGGATAAAGTGAAATCTAAACAGAAAGGGAAGCTGAGAACAATTATAATAAGTGATTTTGCGTTATGGGATGAATTACGTTGGTTACAGTTTGTAATAGAGCCCACTAGTTTGCTCGTTAGAAAATTGTTTTTGATCATTTAACAAAAGATTGTTCACTTTTGGATAAATAAACTAAGAAACTAAGTGAAATGTACTTTAGAAAATAAACATGAAAGCTTGAAAAAAGAAATACTTGAATTTGACCTTTTTAAGACATGATTAACTACTTTTTTATTTCTCATGCTAAATGACCTTGTTTAATGTATTTTGGGATAATTAAACATTCTTTACGTTGTAATCACGATTCTAGAAGATTTCGGAAGATTCATACGCTCGAAGATATTATTTATCTTCCCCCCAAAAAGAAAAGAAAAATCTCTGAATTCGTAAAAACTGCATTGTTATTTATTATCTGGCGTACAAGTATCCTCTTAATGCTTTGCTATCCTACTATTTCAGACCCATAAATAGAACTAGTAGGAAGTATGTTATTATCTTAAAAATCACAAACAAACAAAAAAAAAGATAACCTACAAATTTAAGAACATTTTTGGGGAGAAATATACTTCTTGAAAGAGACAAATAAAAAGCATCTCCTAGTTATGTCAAATAAAATAGTTAAAAAGCGGGAGGAATGCGCCTTAGAGAAGGGTATACTGATTAAAAAAGTGATAAAAAAACTTAAAATAATAATATAAGAAATATAAATAAACCACAAAAAGTAAAGGAAAGATGGCTGAGAATAATTAGAATGTATACTTGAAGAAATAGTGGTTCATCAAGTCGAATGATGGCAAGATCGAAGATTAATATGATATTGATCCGAAAAAGGTAAATTCGCAGAGAGTAGGATTATGATTTGGAACATGAATTTGTTTTGTTTTTTGCAGATTCTTGGTTCAGGCACTTATGGGCAAGTCTTCAAAGCCAAGAAGAAAGGTACTAAAATCAATAGAGCCATCAAGCAGATTCCCAAGAAGAAAGTTAAGAATCAAGAGAGATTCTAAAGGGAAATCGAGATTATGTCAAATCTTGTAAGATACTCAACTTTTTTACACATAAAACGATGTGAAAATGGTTGATTGTAACCATAATTACCACAAATCATAATCAACAATTATGTGGATTTGTTCTCAAATGATTTATCTTTCTTCTTTTGCTATCTCTTAGGACCATCCGAACATCATTAAATTATATGAAACATTCGAAGATGACAAGAACATCTATTTAGTGATGGAGATATGCGAAGGTGGTGAATTATTCGATAGAATCATCGACAGAGGATTCTTCAGTGAAGTCGATGCTAGAACTATTTTCACTTAGATCATGCAAGCTATTAATTATTGCCACTCGAAGAACATCTCCCATAGAGATCTAAAACCTGAGAATTTCTTGTTCTTGACAAAGCATGATGACTCTCCAATTAAAGTAAATAGATTAACCATTTTTTTTGTGTTTTGTTTGAGTTGAAGTGAAGGATTTGCTAACATAATTTGTATTTAAACAAAAGGTCATTGATTTCGGTCTCTCAAAGAACTTTGATCATTCCTCAGCCATGACCACTAAAGCTGGAACTGTAACAGAAAAATATACAAATTGATTTGGATTTTAAGAGAGAGAATTGAAGAATTGAAAAAGGGAAAAAATAGGTTTAAATAGCACTCTTAATAGCAGGGTTAGCACAATGATTTGCTACAATAACAACAGCAAGAGCAATCTATTTTAAAGGAGTTTCATAAACTCAATGAAATAATCTATTTAAGCCATAAAAAATAGACAGTCTAGTCTGCACGTTACTAATTTTTTTTTAGAAAAATCAAGCAATAATTAAAAACCTACTATCCTCCCTGGCTATTTAAAAGATAATTTTTCGTTTTAATTTGATTTTGGAGGATAAATTTATTCTCAAACTCAGATAAAAACTGCAAATAGTCCTTTTGGATGTTTGTTTGTTCTAGAGCAAGAAATTAAAAACAAATAAATTTTGGGAGATCAACTTTTTATCTTGATTTTTTACACCTCTCTTCTTATTTTTTTGAGAAATCTCTCTTTATCCTTTTTGAATTATTGTCTACTTCTTCATCTTAGTTTTAAATTTTGAGGAATATGTTTTAATTTGTATTTTTTTTATCACCATAATAGCCTTACTACATTAGTCCTGAAGTTCTCTAAGGAAAGTATGATGAATCTTGCGATATCTGGTCTGCAGGTGTAATTCTCTACATCTTGCTTTCAGGCAATCCACCTTTTTATGGAGATACTGATCCTGAAATCCTTGAGGCTGTTAAGAAGGGCAAATTCTCATTTGACAGTAAACTAACTTGATTTGATCATTCTATTGAATCTAATAAATACCTTATGATTTATCAATAGTTCCTGAGTTTTAGAGCGTATCTATGGAAGCATAGGATTTGATCAAAAAAATGATTATTGTCCCTGAAAAGAGATTGAAATCATAAGATGTATTGAACCATCCATGGATGAAGCAAGACATCAAATCAAAAGGCAAGAATCTTCCATTGAACTTCAATGCTTTGAAGAACTTTACTCAACATCATAAACTCAAGAAAATTGCCTTGACTTTCATCGCTTCATAGCTCTCAGAAAACGAGATCTCCGACCTTGGAAAACTTTTCAGATAATTGGATAAAAACGGTGATGGTGTCTTGACTATTGATGAAATCAAAGAAGGTCTAAGTGGTTCCACTGAGAAATCCTACGAAGAAGTCAGAAAAGTTATCGAGAGTATCGATACTGATGGAAGTGGAAAGATCGATTACACTGAGTTCCTTGCTGCGACTATGGAAAAAAGTCTCTACATGAAAGAAGATAAGCTAATTCAAGCCTTCAGAATGCTAGATTTGGATAATAATGGCAAGATTTCGAAAAGTGAACTCAAGAGCGTTCTTAACAGTAAAAGAAATAATAAACCATAAATCAAAAGAACCATTTTTTGCTGAGTTTATGCAATAAAATAATTAATGTTTGAACTTTTTTCATTTTTTTAGAGGATGAAAAGTACAGAACGATTCCAGAGAGCTATTGGGATAATATGATTTCTGAAGTGGACAAGAATGGAGATGGAGAGGTAAGATAATTCAATTTAACTTTTAGAAAATGAAATTGTTCTCCTCATAATCAATTTTCCAAAAAACAATTGTATTTTTTTTGAAATCAAGATCGACTACTCCGAGTTCAGAGAAATGATGAATACCATATCATTGATTAAATGAAGGGAAACAAAAATAAAATAATAGAAACAACAGAAACAGAACCAATAATCTTTTTAAACAACTTTTATTTGTCTATCTATCTGCACAAGAACATTGGAAACGATTGGGATAAAAATGAATGATATTTTTTTCATATTGTTGCAAATTATCTTTGTATTCTTTATTTAAGCTCTTGTTTATTTGATTATATCTTATTTCTCTCACAAGATTGCTATTTCTGATACAACTTTTTCTTGATTTCTTTAAGATAACTTTAGATTCTTTTTTATTAGTCAAATAAAACAGAACTACATAATCTCAGAATTCAATTTGCATCCTTTGATTTATGCATATTTTGGCAAAAAATCATAATCAAACTGGACAAACATACAAACACTTCTTTCTTTTTTTCCCTTTTTTTTGATTCATTGATTCTATATTGATTCTATGGTGATTCACTACCCACCTGTTTATCACATTATTTATTTATTTCTTATTGATAAATTAACGCATTAAAACACAAAAAGAATTATAAATGTCTGCGAGAAGCAAACAGAGAGATCTTCTCAGTACGTCTTTAGTGTTCCATAAGCTTTCTGATTAAAGGTAGCAGAAGGGAGTATATCAGATTATTGATGAAGTCAGCTCAGGAAAAATCACTAAAGTCAATGAGCAGATACATAAACTGATAGAAGCAGATGAAACTGCTGAGTTATAAAGATTATTGAGTTCCGCTGATTCGGAAGGGAAAACTCCTCTTTTCTACGCTTGGTAAGATAACATTTGTTTTTAGAATTGCAAAGAGAGAGAGAGAGATTACCTTACCAACCATTTCTTGAAAAAACACAATTACTATGATTTATTTTAATGCAAACAGTTTTTACGACTTTTCAAATTTGGTGCTCCTGCTCCTCATGAAAGGAAGTGACAGTTCAACTGCCGCAACGAATGGCTAAACTATCTTCCACTTATGCACATTTTTAGGGAGACTTGAGTGTTTGCAGATGATCGTTAACTATGAACGCCAAGCTGACAAAATGAAACTTCTCGCTGAAGTGAAATAAGAAATGAAGAATTTGAAGTTTAAGCGCTCTGATATTCTGAAAGGATAGCTGCTAAGACAAGATAAAAATAATCAAACTGTAGACGATAAGTTCACTACATTTAGACAAGCCATCTAAGTATTCTTCAAATCCTTCCTGAATTAGCTTCTTGATAGATTACGTACATACGTTGCGACGATAGATGAAGTTCAACGTAATCCCATGCATTACGCTTCGCTGAATAAATACACGAAATGCCACTAAGCTTCACGCTACTTATTGGATTTTGGAATTGAACCAAACGATTTTCCAATTTTTGAAAGTCTCTTTAATGAGGTATCGCTTTTAGAGCCAAAGAAGGATTTAAGGATCGATCCAAGATAGTAGTCATAAGCAGTTTAAAGTAATAAAAAGAGTTATTTTGGGTCGAAAATGTGTAATTTTGAGAGAATTTATTACTTAAAATACTGATAAAATGCAACATAAAATATTTAGAATTAACTTTCTTTTACCATTTTTGCAGTTGTTGAAAATCTCTTATTGCCTACTGAGTATGCCAAATTAGTTCGTGAGTTTAAATACTCCGTCAAATTAATAACCCGGTAAGCTTTGAACGCGCAAGATGGTGATGGATATTCTCCCCTTCATTTGGCATCATTTTACGGAGATTTCGCTTCCGTTTAATATTTCCTGACTCTTGGTGCTGATCCTAAACTTATCGATAACAAAAATCGAAAGGAAGTGCTCGATTATGCTTCGAACAATTCAGTCAGAAAATATCTTGTGGATTTAAAAGACGCCACACTAAAGGGCGATGATAAGAGTTTTAATTTCCTGGTGAATTGTGGATAAGAAGTTGATGAGAAAAAAACTATCTTTGGAATTGCACCTATTCACAATGCGATAAAGTGTGTTTCTTAAACGAAAGATGACACTATCTTAAGAAGTGTAGTCAAATGCAATGCGGATATTAATATACCAGATTCGAATGGATGGACTTCTCTGCATTATGCTGTCAAAAATGGAGATCTAAGTACAGTGTAGTATTTAATTGAGTAGAAAGCTGTTCTTGACAGACATTCCAGCAAGGTAAAAATCATTTTTTAGACAAAATAATTATCTTAAAGCGATTCACTAGCTTTTTACTGATATTTTTCTGATTTAGTGAGAGAGTTTTTTCTCATCATTTAACTATTTTTTATGTCACTTAGGGTTATTAGCCAATCCATGTTGCAGCGATTTACAACTAGCATAAGATCATCACATATTTACTTGAATGCCGTGCTAATATCGAGGCCTTGACTGTGTTGAAGATGACTCCCTTGCATCTTGCAGCTAAAAAGGGTAATTTAGAATCTATCAAAGTCTTACTAGACAACAACGCTAATATCTACGCTGTGGATTAACGGAAATGGACGGCATTACACTTTGCAACTTTCTGCTGTAATCTTAAATTTCAAACAATTTTAAAATACCAGCAGAGTCAAGATAAAATGAGCTTAACAATTATTTTGTTTGTTGATATTCAGACCACAAAGAAGCAGTTTAATTGCTTTAGCGATACGATGCTGATTTTGAAAAGCTGAAATATATGAAAAATACTTAAGGGAAAACAGCGAAATAAATCATCACTAATGAGGAAACATAGTTTGCACTTCACAGTAAACAATTAAAACAAAAAGGATTGTCAAATATTAATTACATTGAGATTTTAAATATGCAATTGTTGTATTGTTTTTATCAATAGCACTGTGGAATGCTGCGAGAGAAGGTAATCTTGATGTTGTCAGAAGGTTAGTGATTTTAGGCTAAGATATCAATGAACAGACATTCTAGTTTGAATACACTCCATTGATGCTAGTAAGTGACAAGATCTTAATAGAATTAACTCATTATTGCAATTGCACCATTTAAGTAAACAATCAAAATAACTTATTTCATGATAATTTACTAGGCTGCACAGAACCAACATTACTTAATTGTAAAGTATCTGATTGAGGCTTAAGCAGACACTGGAATTACAGATAAAGGTAAGGAGATTTTAATTTTATTGAATTTTTCATGTAAAAAGGTATTGAAATAGGTGGGTATTTAGAGGAGGAAGAAGGATAGATGAAAATTAATATGCTTTTAATAACTTTCTGTTTTTTTAATAATAAAAAAATAGCAAAGAAAACAGCTTTAAATTACGCTTAAGAAACTGGGAATCGTAAGGTCATGATGCTGCTAGATCCAAATGTTCGTTGAAGAATATAAGTTGCCTTTATAATAAGGTATTTAACCAAATTTTAGTTTTTTTGTTTGAAAAATGTGTGTTTGCTTTATGAAGAAAAATGATTTGGTTATGTGGTAGTTGATTCCTTATCTGAATTAATGCTCGATAGGAGGGAGAGCAAATTGAACTATCACAAAAAGAAAAGAGATTGCATATTTCTTGGATTAATTATTTTAAAAAACAGGAGATTAAACCAAAAATAGAATATTAAAGAAGATACACAAGAAAAAAGTGGATTGAACTGATTTTGTTTCTTAAAAAAAATGACTTTTATCTAGTAAAAATGACTTTATTTATTATAGAAAATAGGGAATGAAAGTAGTTAAGGATGCAAAAAGGGGGAAGAACAAATTCGGATCAGGCAGTGAACTTATAGGAGGAGAATCACACAATATTAAATTATCTTTAGTGTTTACACAGAATTTATCCAGATTGAAAGAAAAAGGGGGAGAAAATAATTGAACCAAACATAGAAAAACAACACACAGAAAGCAGTGATACAAAATAGAGATCACTACATATCTGATAAATTTGAATATTTTTGAAAGAAAAAAAATAGTCTATCGATGGGCAACAAACAGAGCACTTATCCTTAGCGGATGCTTGCTGTCAAAAGCTTGGAGCAGCTCAACAAAGACATCTAAGAATTCAACAAGTTTTAACTGTATTTTAGCTGAAAATATTCTGGTTTTATCTTATTTTGAAACATTCATTCATTACTTCTGCGGCGATTAAGCTAAATAATCTCATACAGAACTCTATTTTGTTAGGGAGCAGAAAGTGATGGATGCAATAGGATTTCGATTGTAGTTTGAGTAGTTGGAAGAGAGTGGAGCTAAAAATTTCTTTAAGAATGTATTTTTTCAGTCGATTCTAGCAAATGCAAACATCAAAACGAACATTGTAAGTCAATACAACAGGATTCTCATTGACAATAAACTGATTAGCTTTTAATACTTTTAAAGCTGCTAAATGAAAACTCTTACAGTTTGAAATTTAAAGTGATGGAAATGTACAGATTAGCTGAACTTCTAGGGAGTTATTCTTAAGACATTATTACAGATCAAGGAAATGATCTTCCAATGCTGCCAAACTAAATCAGAGAAGAACAAACCCAAAATCAATTAATTAAACAGAAAGAAAAAGATGAAGAAGAAGATAAACTTTGTCCAATATGTCTCGATCAACGTGTTACTGTGCTCCTTCCATGCTTGGTAAGATTATTTAACAGTACACTGGTCTTTGAACTTAATAAAAAAAGACAATCTTTTCATTAGTTCACTTGTTAATTATTTACCTGTCATTTTCTCCTAAAAAAAGCATGGATATTGTGATTCTTGTGAACGTAAATGGATCTAAGAGAAATAACAAAAGAGTTGTCCACTGTGCAGATTTCATATTGATTCTACAACTAGCAAACTAAATAGATTACTACTTCACTTAGAAGACGATGCGTCTTCTGTGAACAAACTAGTTAAAAATGACATATACAATCTAATCCTTTCCAAGAATAATAAAATACCACTCAAACTATGATTGGAATCAAATCGAATAGGAGATTTCTCTAATCAGATATCAATATGATGAGGTATTATTATTTATTTGTATTATTATTATTTTCTTTTTCTCTCTCTTTTGTTCGCTCTTTTCATATCTATTTATAGTATTCTCTCTCTCTTTTCTAATTGCTGTCGTCTAACAAAAAATTCAGAATTACTTTAGTATTATTTGTATCTTTTTTCGTAAGATAATGGGAAAAAATTAATTATTTTGTAGTTTTCCTAAAAATTATTAGATTATTTTAATTTCTGAATGGGTTTGTGAAACAATTAAAACACTAAAAACTTCAAAAATATCAAATCTACTCTTCCTCTTCTTCAACTTCTGCTTCTCCCTTGCCATCTCCTCCTTCTTGATCATCTGCTTATCCTTGGTAGTTTAAGTCTTTCCTCGACATGTGCTTGCAGTTATATCTAAAGAAGAACTTTTCTAACCATCCTTTTGATGCTTTAAACTTGCCTTGTTTGTTGGATAGCTAAAGTGCTTTGACTCTGATTTGATTCCTTGTCACACCTTACTTATCTTATGAGTATTTATTCTCTAGCCATGCAAAGACTTAATCCTCCATGACAGGATCCTCTTTCTTACGACCACCACCTGAATCAAGAATTGAAAAATGTTAACATAAAAAAATTCTTAAATTGTGTGTCTGCAGTCAAAAATCAAAATGAACTGAGAAACCCAAATCATCCAATTTGAATATCGCTAACCTTCTTTTCTTTTGTGTCCCACGTAGATCCATCGCTTTAGATTTTTAACCTTAACATCGTTAATCTGAGCAGCTCGTTTGATGTCCTTCAACTAAAGGTAGTCTTTAATTGCCTTTTTCTTGAGTTCTTCACTGTAGAAATTATATGGACCTCTCTTCAAAAGTTCAAAAAGAAATCAAAACAAATGGATATTCTCATTACATAAGAATTCCCTATTGAAATGCAAGCTAATTTTACAATATATGATCTCAAATTAGCTTCTTCTTTTTATCCATTATCATCAATTTCTTCTTCTAACTGTTCTTGCTGTACTTCTATTTCGCCTTCTTCTAACTGTTCTTGATGTACTTCTATTTCTTCTTCTTCAATTTTCGATTCATTCTTTTCATTTGTTGATATTTAAACATCTTTCTCTTGTTTCTTTCTTTTTTTCCTCTTTTTTCTTTTCTTTTTGCTTTATTTTTCATCTGTGTTCTCCTCCTCTACATTCTATTCTACTACTTTCTCATTTCTTTCTCTAACATCCTCTGAAATCTCTTCGATTACCTCTTCTTTGTCACTTTCTATGGGATCTTAGCAACTTCCCTGTTCTTTAGCTGCTTCAAGAATCTAGCTTTTATCTGAACAATCTTCTGATTTTATTATCAAATCTGCTTAACTTTCTAACGATTCCTCTACTTTTCCTGCTAGTACTCTTCTTTCTTCTTATTCTAAACCACTGTTTAATCTAACACCTATATCCTTCTGGTAATCATTTACGTTTCTAACTTCTCTGTCATGTTCTTCTGCTTATTCCACTAATTAATCAAACGATTCAAATCCTTATTTACTACAACTAAGACTACAATCCCTTTTAGTATATCTACAACATTTCATATCCTGATTGCTGTCTCTGTTTCCTTAGCAATTTGTAATATTTTTTAAAACCATCTAGTCAATTTTATCTAGAATAGTTTCTTCTTCTTTAATCATAGGCGAATTGCTCATTCTATTAATCTCCCTGATTTCACTTACATCATCATCACTATGAGTGCTCTTCTTACAGATGTCTTCTTCCTTCAGTTTATTGAATAATTATTTACGATAGATCTCCCAACTGTTAGCCTCAATGGTAGGATTCTCATCATACATCTCGAAACAATCTACACAAAAATTATCAAGATATTCAGTTAAACTAAAGCAAAAAAAGACTTATTTTTTAAAGAAAATAATTAAAGATTCTACTGAATTTCTCGGGCGTTACAAAGTTCAAATATTCGTCGATGCTGTCTAAGTTATTATCATTATTATTTGATTACAATTCTAAATACTATTCCTTCAGTTCCTAAACTTATTTAGTCTCTTCTCTATTATGTTCTATCCGAAATACTGACTGCATGGGAGTATCATGATATAGTTAGACATCAACAAACAATGACTTCTTATTATTCTCAGTGAACAATTACTTAATCTCAAATATTGATCTAGAATTCTATGGAAGAAGAACATCACAATATTATTGTTAAGAGCTTTAGAAGATGTCTTCTGGTTCTTCTTCCTGCTTTGGACTGAAATCCTCATATTTAATGATCTTTTCTTCATCCTCAGATTCAAAGGACTCTCTCTCACAAGAATCAAAATAGTTTTTTTGCCAATCTTCTTCAATTTACATCTGATATTCTTCTTTGTTCAGAGGTTCGTCAGGTAACTACTCAGGAAAAGGATGTAGTTTTTAGTTTAGAATCTATCCCCTATCTCCTTATGCATTATCCGATTGATGATTTGTATTAGATAGATATGAAGAATTGTTATTAAAAGCAAAAGAAGGAGAAGTAGAATAACTGAGAAGCTATTATTGTTATTGTTTGCAGGTATTTATGAGATTTTAATTGAGAAATGGTTTCTGATTTTAAGAATTGGATCCTTTAATTGTTTATTCAGTTGATAGGGACATATTGCTCTTAAAGTTGTTCTTCGTTTTATCTCTGATTTGCTCATCAACTTTTAAAGGAAAACACAAACCAAAAGTTCACAAAACAACTTGAAATTCAATTTTAACTCACTTTTTGTCTCTAGAGATTGAAGTGTAGCATTCACAATGTTGTAGACACTCTCATAATCCTCTCTAGGCAGTTACTGTCCATTTGATTGCTTGTGTTCTTCAGCTAGCTTTTCCTAAGCACTACGGATTGCTTTAAAACGCATTCGCAAGCCCAATAAGTGCTTGATTTCTTTATCTTTCATTGAATAGTTCAGTAAAAACTATTGATTTGATAATTAAAATATTTCAAAAATCTCGTTATGTATCGTCCCAAATCAGCAATCCCCTATAAATTCTCCGCCAAACTCTCGGGATAAGATTTTTCCAATAGTTGTTAATTAAACACACAAATTTTAATCTCCCGCACACACTTTAAACTCTCTATTTTTTACTTGTGTTTACTTATCTTTATAGAATCTCCAAAAACGCTTAAAAAAACTAACGATTTAGAATTATTCTGACATATTTTAATATTAAATATGATTTCTTGACACAAATGAACACAATAACTAGAAATTTCTGCCTTTTTCATTCAAAAAAAAGCAGCCAAAATCAAGAATAAATACACATAAGGCTTTAAACAAAACAAACAATTATCTGATAAAACTTTTAAAATAAAATATTTATAACATCATCCACAACTCAGTGAATCAGTTATTTGACAAATATATTGCGAGCTTGTTCGTAGACTGTGAAATAAATCGTCCCAGTGAATGATAATGGCAAAACTCTATGCTTAACTCCCTTGAACAATGCAGCTGCACCTTCTTCTGCAATAATTTTTTTAAAAGCATCGATGGGTCCTTTATAATATCCATCACGCTAGGTCATGAGCTTCGTCTTGATCACATCTAAGGGAGTAGTTAAAAATGAAGACAACGCTGCTGCTAAAGCTCCACATTTGCTGCTTTCGAAGAACGATAATTGGACTTCTGCATTTTCTGATAGACCTAACTTGATTCGCTTATTTTTTTACTCATTTTACCGCATCTTATCATAGACTGGATATTATATCATACTGTATGGGATATCTCTCATAAGCAACGTGCTAAACCCAGCGTAGAAGCTTCTAATGCCTGGAAATTAATATGTTTTTAGCATGTTTTTGAATGAATTTTCTATTTTTGTTTTTGTTACCATTGATTTTATAAATATTTTTGATTGTATCTGAGATTTTTTTGTCAAGACCAACTTATTGCTGTTGTTTCACGACTTCAAATGGGCTCCTGAATATATTCCCTGTAACTTCTGCTAGACCTGCTGCTATCATATGCTATATATCGACGTTGTAGGATGCTGTGTTTCTTTAGATGCGTTTGAGTTCCTCGTATGTGAAGAAATACAGAAATGCGAAGGGAAATGCACTTGTGAGTTATGCACTGAACCCTTTGTACTTGCTGTTGCCTGCTGCGAGCTCTCGAAAATTTATCTTGCTGTTGCTAGCCTTTTTTAGGAAACATAATAGGGAGTTTAAACTGACACAGAATCAGAGACTAAATCTCAAAAGGGAGAGAAACCAACTTTGCGACTTACCTATATCTATGTCTTGATTGCTTCGATTGGATATACAACGAAATCTACAGTTACTCCTGCGACTCCTCCTGCTAGACCACTTGCAAGGACAAAACGTTATGAGCTTTCCTTAGTTTGTTGCATTGTAATGTTATTATCTTAATATTGATGGAAATGATAACTTTTTAAAGAATAATATCAAAACAAAAAGATATTAATGAATTAAAAATAATAATTTAAAATAACAGCTTAAAAGAAAAGAAGAAAAAAAGAAGAATCCCAAGGAATGTTATGAATAATCAATCGAGAAAGTTCCTTGGATTGTACTTTTTTAATAAACTAAAAATGAAAAAGAAATAATTAAATTAAGGAAAGAAAAGAAAGGAAAAGAGAGGGAATCATACTTTTAATAAAGAAAAAAATAGCAATTAAAGATTAAATGAATGGGTTAGAAATAAGATAAAGCTATTTAACTTTTAATAACTGCTGAATTAAAGTACTGTGAGAGTACCAAAAGCATAAAAGAATTTTTAAAAATGGGGTTGGGGTTGGGGTTGGGGTTGGGGTTGGGGTTGGGGTTGGGGTTGGGGTTGGGGTTGGGGTTGGGGTTGGGGTTGGGGTT
>Ga0302271_10000946_pt1 | contig 28557 bp, 7 predicted proteins | sample III_Bog_N1_1_FD_198767 | JGI IMG/M metagenome (GOLD analysis project Ga0302271, IMG submission 198767) | Peat permafrost microbial communities from Stordalen Mire near Abisko, Sweden - III_Bog_N1_1 | ecosystem: Environmental > Terrestrial > Soil > Wetlands > Peat | place: Sweden: Abisko... | reverse complement strand
CTGCTTACCTTGAGACAAATAAACATCTCCCACTCTCCGATGTTCGACCTTGCAACGTTTATTTCACACCCAGAGGAGAAGTCAAGCTAATGCCTTTCGGGTAAATACTTGAAGCACATTCTTTTTTTAAACAGTTTTTCAACAGCAAATAATCCAACTCCTGAAAACTTATTTTTAGCGATAAAATGAAAGATATTCACTTGCTGTTATATTTATTCAATTTAACTGACAATTTTAAATCTTATTTTTAATTCTTCTATTTCTCTCTCTTTAGTTTTAACTGATTGATCTCTTCTTTTATTCTAGAATTCACTTAGAAGATGAGACAGCGTATTCCAAGTATCACAACAGAAATGATGAAGTGTATCTCTCACCTGAACAACTCAAGAGAATCCGTCTAAATCAACCCCGACCTGATGGAGACTAATACAAGAGCGATATCTATGCCATCGGTAAGATTTGCAGATCAATTTAAAAACAAATGGAAAATCAACTAAAATATATGAAAAAAATAACATTCCTTCCCAATTATCTCTCTCTCTCTTTCTTATCTAATAATTCCTTTATTCCTTTCCCAGGCATGACAATGTTGATGAGCGCAACACTTTAGACCTCTCCAGTATGCTACAATTTCTAAGAAAACGTTATCCTCAACGAAGCCATCGAGCAACTCTTCACATTTTCTAAAATCCAATATTCCAAGTTCTTCAACAACATAATTGCTATTATGCTAAGTGACAATCCTGATGACAGACCAACTCCAGGGACAATTCACTCAATCTTGCTCCCATTTGAACTTGAGATTCTGTCTCTTCGCCCTTTCAATCCAGACTACGAAACTGTCAAGCAATCCTTAGCCTAAGCTGGACATTTCCATGAAGAAAAAGTTTCTCAATAATTCCCACCCGAAAGCCCAGTTCAAGGTAACCTAAGTGTCAAATCAGCTTACCCACAGCAATATCAACAAGATGACGTGTACCCACAATAGTAGATTCAGTAATCACAAGTTCCCAGTGGATAATATGAGTATATTTTGAGGTAACCTGATGGTCAACCTATTCCTCAAATCGAGCAATAATATTTCTACCAAGATCAACAACAATAGCAGCCTTAATATGTTTCTCAGTAACCAGAATCCGTTATCTACTCCTAGCCATAATAATTAGCATCTACTATTCAGCAATAACCAGTGTATGTACAGTATCAACCTTAGTATTAAGATTACCCCGCATAGCGATCAATTTAATAATAATCTCCAATTCAATCTTAGAAATTCGTCTAATAGCAACCACAATACTATGATAATACAGCACCTATTCACACATCTCAAGTGATACTAGCTCCTCAAGGCATCTAGCAACCTGTAATCTCCTAACCACAGTACATCCAAAGTAACTAACTACCAGCAGGAAACACTTTCATTCCATAACAATCGAGAGTTATTGCTCCATAACAATACACCTAAATCAATCAATACTCTGATGAAAGATAGCCATATGTTTCCCCTATCTTATCATCTCAACCTCTGAATATGGTAGAATACGAATAGCAAGCGCCTTAGCAATAATATAATTTCGCTTAAACTAGTTCTTCATACTAAAATTAGTATTAAGAACCAGAAAGCCCTATTGGACTTGTCAGTGCTTACAACAAAGCTGACAGTTAGTCATATCAACCAACTGCGTTCCATTAGAGACAATCATCGGGGTAAGTTTATGCTAATCCAAGGTCTGAACAATTAGGAGCTACAAGCCCTTCTTAAGCTTACGACATGAGTGACATCAACAGAAGAATCAACGAAGCTCTTTAGCGCACACAAGATGTTATCAACAATTCAAGTGTCAACAAATATTGATTCAAAATGAGCATTTCACAAGTTAATGCATGATATTCCATGGAATATTCAACTTCATTTTGAAATTTTTTATAAATATATTTTGTGCACAACCTCTTTTCCTTCATTCGAATAAGACATTACAATTACAATTAAAGAGTAAAATTAACTCCTTGTTTTAGTTAATTTGAATTCATTTCTTTAAATTATTTATCCTATACAGAATTACAATAAGGGCAAACTTTAATCTTATTTAAAATAAATGTTCTAGTATCAATTTATATGGAAATGGATCAATTAGCCTTTTGCCTTTTTTTTTGGAGTTTAACAATGAAAAAATATGTCCAAATTAGTAAGAAAAAATCATAAAATTGATCTTGATTTTTCCCTAGTTAAAATTGGCTTTTAAGGGTAAAAGATCCGCAAAGAGTTTTGATTTCTGGGTCCTTCATCGGAATTTAAATATCTTTGTGTAAACAGAACAAGTGTTCGGGTAGTTTAGGCCTCTTTCATAAAGCTAAGGGAGAATATTCTTTAATTCCGTCTCTAAGAATTCAAATTATCCCTAGATGCAAGTTAACTTTTCGAATCCCCCCACACGTAATCGATTTTTCAGTGCTTAATCTCTGCGATTCTTAAACCAACGTCAGTTTATATGTAACTTCAGCTCGATAACCTTCGAAATAACAAACAAACATTACTTCTTTACTGTCGAGAGATTAAAATAATAACATGCGAAGAAGAGATACTTTTTTCAGAGAAAAAAAGAAAAAGAAACTGAAAGTAAAGCAAATTAAAACTAAACTAAATCAATCAACCAAGGAATCGAGAGGTAGTTTCTATTTTAATTTCTGCTTAGATGACGTCTTTTATAAAGATACATTAACTCTTCTTCTGCTAATCAACACAAAATAAATTATTTATTTAAAATAATCGAAAGTGTGTAATTAAACGAGGATTTGTTGATTGGGTGATCCACCAACCAATCAATCGTCAATTTAGCGTATTTTGTGTTCTATTAAAAGAATAGAAGTTGTGGTAACAGTTGCTTGCCACACTTGAGGGAAGGTTGAGTAAGGTAAAGGAAAAATAATACAGGGGGAGGGGTAATCTGGATTTTGAATGGAGAAATTATGATATCGAGGGATCAGAAAGTAAAGCAGATAAGAGAAAGACAAACGGGGAAGTGTAATAATGTAAATAAGACGAAATTGATCTAGGAAAAACAATTTGCAAGTATTTTAATAACAATAAAGCGCGAAAACATAAGCAAATATTGATATTTTCCCCCCTCTGTGAAAAAACAAACTGTCACATACAAATCCAGCGACAGCATGCTACAACCACAGGTGGGACATCAATAACAAGAACAGCTACTACTACAACAACTATAACAAACATAATTGACTTAACCATTTTACAATTATCTTCATGGAATAAACTAAACTCACAATTCCATTTAATAATTCTCCTAGAATAACTTTTTGCTGCCATCTTTGCATGCTCTCCTCTTGTAACCACAGCAATAACCCTAGGTATTATAGCGGCACCAGTAACTTTCCCCATTGCAACCATAAGATTACTAATCTCTTGGAATCCAAGGATTCTCTGGCACCTTTCCCTAGAGAAATCTTCTTTGTGAATCACTAGGTTTTCTCTAGTAATAAATCCTGCCTAACTAAGGTGATTGTGGTTCGAATTTCAGTCCTTGCTAATTCGAGTAGTTCCAAGCAGCTACCCTGCAGAATTACAATGATAATTTAGGATAACTCCTAAATATCCAAGAACAAAATAATCTACTTTACATAGGAGATAACTTGAAAACGCTCTGTCACAAATTGCCTCCTCCACCACCGCCGCCCTTAAGAGAACTTGAATTACTTGCTACTTAAACTCAATTATTTTCACTCCCAAAGATAAACTAACGAGGATTCAGATTAGTCTCCAAATCAAAGCCTGCAACTGATACTTTCGGTATTTAGCAATCTTCCATTTTCGAAAGATCAGCTAAAATAAATTCTCCGATAGACTGCTCTTGGCAAGACTCTTCCACAAGCAAGATTCCTAATGATTTAGAACCTTTTGGGTTCAATTCTCATGATTCTTGCACTTTGCAGACTCCTAATCAATCCTAAGACACCCCTGGAACTTCAGCCCAAGTATCTACTTCAAGTTCAAATTTAAATTTAGAATCAATCAAGGACATCACTGATATGGCTAAATTGAAAGAGTTAGGTGCGAAAGTGTTCGGATCTGAATTATCTCCATCGATTCTTTCAGGTATTATTAAGAATTCGATTTGATTTGGATGGATAAATAAGAATTATTGATAAGACCAAATATTTATTTAATTATTATTATTATTATTAAAATTTGGATTTTCGACTCAATTTTAATTTTGAGAGTTTATTTAATTACTTAAATGAATTTCTAAAAATATATCTTGATTTGGATCATCATTTGGAGCTTCTCTTCCTCCCCAATTTAAGAATAAAATTAGCAAAGATTAGGAATCACACAACCTCTCTCTCTCTCTCTTCCCCCTCCCAAAAATTATTTACTAATTTAGATTACTCTCAAACTGAAAAGGATTTGTCCCAATAATTGATATTTCGCTATTGAAAAATAATTAAAAATAGATTTTAATGAATTCCCTATTTTTTCTAGGAACTCAAGTTGACGACTTCCATTCTAACAAGAGAATCCAAGTATTAAATGGAATTGAATCTTATCTTTAGACTCTTGATCTCAAAATTGATTTCAAAGACCTTTAGAATTACTCGTTATTTTTTCATTCTAAATTTCCAGAATAGGATATCTTCCCTATTGAAAATAACTCAGAAGTTTATGACTAAAATAAATCAACAAAAGAGCCACTACTGAATCCAATCATGGATTAGCCCCTTATCTCATCATTTTTGTAATAATAACAATAAGTCTAAACATCAAATATCCAGTCCACATTTATTAATGCTCGAAGGAACAAAAAGCGTGAATAAAAAATCAAAGAATCTTTGAAATCAAACTCATAACTCAGCACGAAATTCCACAATCTAACTCGATTGCTGATGTACAAGATTGTCAAAATCTTCCGTGATGAAGAGAAAATGACTTAATTCTACGAATTAAGCCCAAGTCTTGCTGCATCCTTAAAATAAGTTGCTGGAAAACTCAAACAACATTCTCGCGATACCTGCAAAAGTGCTGTAAAAACGAATTTCTACACGCACAGCCATTACAATGTACTGTTTTTACTCCTCAATGATGAAACAATCAAAATGTTATCGAAAAACCCAAAGGATATTGAAGCACATAAGTATATTTTTGGTCTTGATTTGCTCGATGCTGATCCAGTTAAACTTTCATTTGCGAATCTAATAAAAAATATTGCCTTCAAGATTGTGAAGATAAGTCTTCAAAGAGAGATAGTAGAGTAGGAAGATCTGATTGGATCTACCAAGGAGATTCTGAATAACTCTTAAAATGAATCTGAGAATTACATCGGGAACCTTCGATCTGCTTATTTTGAGAGAGCCTTCCAAGGTATCATCAAAATGAACAATGGGTGTTTGGTAAATAGATTCTGAAAATTACTCAATCTTGATCATAATAGAGCTATTCATATAATTTCTCCAAACAAAACAAAATAAACAACAAAAGAATAATGAAATATTCTTGATTGCATGTAATATAATTATTTGCTGAGACTTCAAAAGATTCCTATTATTTTTCAAGAACTTCTTCTAATTTCCATTTTTTTTTGTAGATGTTAATTTTTTATTGTATCTCTTAAATTGAGTTACTTCTCTCTTATCGTTGTCAGAAATATTTGAGTTGAAATGATTTATGAGTCAAGGTTACAAGCACTATTAACAATTAAATAAAGCTGTTTTTCTTAGTAATTTTGATTGTATTTTAACATCATACTTCTAATCAAATTAGTGATAAAAACAGTTTATTGTTAAGATATTTATTTCTTTAAAATAATCCTACAATTCAAGATTTATTATCTCCAATTAAATACTCCTAAAAATTGGTTTATCAAATAAAAAGCAGAGTCCTTCAAGAGTAATATAAAGTACTCTTTTTTCATTAAAAAAATATATTGAAGTATCAAATCAAGGGGGAGAAAATAAAAAAAGAATCAAGTGATTGATTCCCAGCCTACTCAGAGTGGTCAATAGATAAACCTTACCTGCGATAGAGGAGTGGAGTTAAAACTTTTTACCAAACAATTTTTTTGTTTTGTTTTGAGAGTTTTAATTATTTTTTTGAGGAACGAAAAAGGGAGTTTCACTAGCAATAGAATCTTTCCTCTAAAGAATTACAAAGGGAAAAAGAGCTTACCAAAAAGGCTACTATCATCTCCATTATTTATTAGAATTGCGCTGTCAAATAAACCCAAGCAAGACAGCTTGCTAATGAAGAAAAACAAAATTTCCCCTGAGGTGTAAAGCATCAACAGCATGAAAAGTGCAGAAGAAGCTCTCAAATAAAAATACAGTTAATACAATTACAGCATGTAATAACTGCAAGCCAAGAATAATAAGATAGCAGCTTCAAATGGTAACGCAAGCCAATCAGAGTAAGAAAGCATGTAAAAACAATAATCCTTTTCGCCAAATGGAAATGCAAAGGATCAACCTGTAGAAACGCGCAAATTCTTTTAGAAAAAAGGTAGAAATGAAAAAAAGTTTAAAAATTCTAGTTCGCGTATCAACACATAAGGGGTTGAAGAAGATGTTTAGTTAAATGTAAGATTCAACAAAGACTCAAGGAGATTAGCGAGTATTTTGCAGAAAGAAAATGCAGCTTTTACTGAGCCAGCAGTCGGAAACGATGCTAGAGTAGATAAGTTTGGTAATCCAATCGATCATGCAATCAAAAGACAAAAGATCTCCTTCAACGAAGATATCACAGTTTATGAAGTAGATAATTGGAAAAAGTATAACAACAACATGTACGATGATGACGATGAGAAATGCCACTGTAACCTCTTGTAAAGAAAAAATAAAATAAACTCTTTTCACAAATTTATTAGGAATTCTCCAAGCGAAAGAAAGTTATTTTGTTTTCTTTCTTCTTTTTCATTGTTCTAATCAACTTAATGCCAATTTAATTTGAAGTTTGATTGAAAATGAAAATGAAGTGAGAGAGAGAGAGATGGGATTAGATGAGTTGAATAAGCTGTCATAAATAAAACAAAGACAGAGAATTTACCAAAAAAAACTGTGAATATTTATAATCAAGTTTTAACATTAATTAATTAAACCCAAATTGGAGTTTTTGAATATTTTAAGGAAAAACACTGATAGTTATTATTATTTAAAATCATTACTTTTTAAGCAAAACTTGACATTGTTTGATTTTGTTTGCATAGTTGAGAAAATAATAGCTTACCTTGTTCTTTCTCCGTGAAAAATTTTGTACTTAAATCAGCTATTTCTGTAAATCGGTGAATAAAGCTTGCTATTTAAGAGTCAAAGTCTATTACTCTGAAGGACATATTTTCTTGAGGTTAAGAACGATCAAGTACTTGTTCAGTTTTGTCCAAATTCAAATATCTGAGTCTCTTCAATGAATTTAGAGTATTCTTTCTCTCAATACCAACTAAAGTTCCAAAAATCAAGGCAAATGTCTTCACTAATTTCACCATATTTCCACATAATCTCAAATTATAAATTATTTACATTTTCTTTTGTCTTCAACTCTTATGATATGTTAGTCTACATGCATGCAATTATGTCTCTCTTTCTCCTTCAGGCTTATTATTAAATAATAAAAAAAAATTTATCCTTTTTTTAAAAGAAGAGAATAAATCTAGTATTTTTTTCATTATTCAATCATTTTATTTCTACTCTCTGAATTTAAGTGTATTTTAAATCAATCAGTCCTAAATTTAACTTATTTGCTATGAACCATTTGAATGTATCTTTAAAAGCTTTGGTTTTTATTTTGAAGTCTACAAAAAATATTTTCTAAAAAGGATAAAGCAATAAATTTACTTTGAGATACACTTTTATATTTATCTTCTAAAAATTTCATTTCCATCATTATTTCCCCTCTTTTTTATCAGTTCTTATTGCCCAAAAAAGAATATTCATTTAACAAATGCAAGTTCTTCTAAAAAACTTATATAATAATTATCTTTGAGTCTTTTTATTTAGCCATTCCTTATTTTAAATCCCTTTTCACATTTTTTTTTTGAATTAGAAAATTAAATTTTCTTACCAAACAATTTCTTTTACAAATATTAAAAAATAAATGTGCCTCTGCTAATATTATGGCTTCTTCTGAGTAAAATAAGTCTTCTCTTGGCAGTCAACCATTCACTTAGATACAAAAAAAATTACCCTGAATAAAAAAAACTCCTGAGTGTTTCAAATACTGGTTTTTTCGAGCGTAAGTGAAAATTGTAATCTATTTAAACCAAGCAATCAATTCTGATTAGATAGATTTTGAATCAATGTTTTTTTATTCACACAATCAATTGCTCCCTTTTTTGTTTGATTGGGGGAAGTACTCGAAACACATTGAGCAAGATCAATATGGATTAACTAATTTTATTTGTTTTGATTCAGAAATACAAAGAAATTATTACTTATAAGTTAATCTTTCATTTTTCTTTTTTCTTGAAGCATTTTCTTTTAGTTGGGAGGTATCACAAAAAAAATTAAAAAAAATAAAGAAATCAACCAAAAACAGCAATCAAACAAGACTACACTCAAATACAAAGAAGAGCTCTGTAAACATTAAAACAGCTATGCTCTTTCGTTGTGTTTTAGTGCATCTCTTAATACTAACCTCTATCAAAGTTGCAGTGTCTCTTCCTATAACTTCAGATTACCAGATAATTAAGGAACTTGATGGAAATAACTATTAAATAAGATGTGTAGAAGTCAAAGCGATCTGTTTTTTGTATAATCTCACATCGATTGTTGTTTTCGATCTTCTCCTACCAGGAATCACTGAGAATATTCCTATCTACGAGAGTAATCTGCAAGATCTACGAACTGTTGTGTAACCAAATGGGATCTTTCTTATCGGTTAATGCTCGAAAGGTGAGATCTTGATTTATTTTATGGAAGATGCGAAATTGAAAAACACAGGGTAATTTTGCTTTTGGAAACGGTTTCCACTTGTTAATACATTGCTTTCTCAAATGCAAAATGTTAATGTAAGCATTTTTGTCCAGTGATTATTTTTAGAAATATTCTTATTTTTTTGGCCTAATTCTTATGTACTTTTCTGCTAATATTATTAGAGTAGAAGAAGGATTAGAAATAGATTCCACAGAATTTATCAGTATTTCCTTCTTGAGGACGAAATCCACAATGATGAATCTGTTTTCTTTTACTCCATGAATATGATGTCTTTGTCAGAAATAAAAGGTATCTTACAAGAAGGAGATTATCCTCAGCTGTAAATAAAGCGAATGGTCTTTAGGAAATAATAATAAAGAAATAGCTAAGATAGCAGCAATTTCTATTAGGATAAAAATATTTTGAAAACTGCAGTGTCTTAAAACTTAGAAATCGCTGCAGTAGTTGATAGGAAATTTCGAGTAGCATTTATAAGTTTGGGTGTTGAATTTGAAATGCCAAAAACAAATGATATTGAAGTGGAATTAATTGATTATCTCAATAAGTATAAAATCTAGCAAGAAGATGAAGAACAAGGTGCCCTTGATCTTGTTTAGATTTACTTGAATGACTCTAAATTCGAGCTAGTTCTGGTTTACAATTATTTCCATAAACCTACAGGAGAAAAACGACTTATAGTTGATTAGTTAGGGTATTCTATTAAGGATAATAATAATTCGATTGTTTCCTTCAATAGATATACCTGGAATTCTCAGCTAGTAAGATTAGATGTTGATGGAGTTTGTGCTTCTTATTTCTTGGATTCAGGAGAAATTATTTACCATGATTTTATCAGCGGAAATTTCCATAAGAAAGCGCCCGTTTAGTTGTCATTTGCAGAAGAAAAAGTGATCAAAACATTCCACAGCAAAATCGATCCAATGAATATTAGTGTATTTCTAACTTCAAATCGAAAAGGACAAGTTCTGAGATTCTACATTAAAAAATGTCCCCAAAATTAAGTGTTTTCTTACATCGATATGGACTGCATTTCAGCTGAAAATGATCAAGAAATATATCCAAGAAATCTGCGTTTTGTGGATAAATTCAATATTAAATTTGAAAAAAAATTTCTTCCTTAGAATCCACACGATAATGACAAGGAAAGGAATGAATATTTTATCTATTGGGCTGCTGCGATTATCCTTGTACTTTGCATTTTATATTTACACAGAAACTCCCACAGAATTAGACTAAGTAGAATAAATATTAATGGGGAAAGCAGGAGATTCTTCGAGTAATAAAATGAAGAATCAGAAGTTAAACGATAAACGTCTGGTAGATTTCACAGGGAATCTTAATTTTAATAATAAGGTTAATTTTCTGAGGGAATTCTGAGTTCGAGTTCAAATTAATTTGAAATGCAACTATTAAATTTTGAACAATCCCACAGAAAAAATCAGAACTTATCTCCTTCAAAGGATAATTTAATCAAAAATAACTAATAATTTTCTGTAAACGAGAGGGACAGTATTCCTATTCAGAAGATCAATTTTCCTTTCTCAAAGATCTCTAAAGTCGAAGAAAAACCAAAGATAAAAAGAAGAAGAGAAGAAAATTTCTCATCCACAAGCAATTCTAATAATAAATCATATTCTGTCAAATCTGCTGAAAAAGACACAACCCACTAGAAAATAAAAATAGTATCAGCTAAAAATCTAAACTATAATCATCAGTATATTTCTCTGCGGGCTGCAAAATCTCCATACAGAAAATTAAAAAATAAGATGCTAAATAAGAAAAATCAGAGAATTTAAGGAACTCACCATGAAGAATAAGAAGATATTTGTGTAAATAAAATAACAATGGTGCAATTTAACGCCTTATAAAATAACCAATAACTAAACAACAATGAAGAGGAAGAGAAATTATGGTAAAGAAGAGAAACTAAATAAGAAATTAATCTAAAATTATCTTCTGTCAATCACCCTCAAGAAAATTATTTTCATCCAAAATCACCTGAAATCTCTAATAATTTCTAGCATCTCTTAAACTCCCAATAGCGAATAGATGTTGAAAAACAAGCTTCAACTAAATCTCTCAATAACAATACGCTTTCTGAAAATGTTACGGGCAATATTATAAAAAATGATGGAGATATTTCTGAGTAATTCAACTTTTATGATAACTATTAAATGAATGAGAATTAGTATCTTAAATCTAATTTAGATCAAAATATATAAAAGTATCTTTAACCAAATAATAAGGAGGTAAATAATGCGTACTTATATTATGAAGAGGAAGAGGAAAAATATGATTTTCCTGCTGGATCTCTTGGTCAAAATTTAAATTAAGATGCAGAAGAATATGGTGAATAGATGGATGTTTCAATTGAAGAAAAATAGAAGGAATTGTTTGAGGAATAATTAAAAGAATAAATGGATGAGTTCAGATACAAAGGTGCAGCTATTAACTAAGCAAACATAGATCTGTTTAGTTATTTTTCCTAGACAGCCTAGTAGTCCTCCATCAGCGTTTAGCCCATTTCAAATAAGAAGATAAAGCTGAACGGTTTAGATACAAACAATCATAATAATTATTTTGAAATTCCAAACTTCTACAAACTCACAGAAGATATGTCTCCTGAGTGCAGAGAGTAGTAATATTCTGGAAAATGACAGTAGAGATTGTAAGGAATAATTTCTAGAATAATTAAAGAAAAAGGGCATCAATTATTATTGTTTTTTTGTAAAAAAAACTCAGTTGCATCAAGTTTTATTATTTTTTTAAAAAAATTCAAAGTATTAAGTAGGGAAAATGCATACATATCAGGGAACAGAAGGGAGGAGGATTACATATTGGATTAAAATAAAGACCCTTAAATATACTTTGGGATGACTTGTAATACGATTAACATTTTGAATGAAAAGGAAAAAAATAATTTGAGGGGAGAGGGGAGAGAACGAAGATGACCTGAACTTCTGTATTCGCTGATTTTCTCGCAATTAAACCTGAAAAAAAAATCAAGACAATAGTAATTCTCTGTGAAAAATGAACATTTTTTTGCTGCAAAAAACAGCAATACTCTTCATCTTAGTTGGCTAACTTCATGCGCGTCTGCTAGGTACTGAAAATAGTAGCAGCAATAGTAATCAGGAGTCTACTAAAGACAACAAATCCAGTGTGACTAAAATCAATATTAAAGAAGAAGAAAACACTAATCCCCTAGGAATTATTCTCTTTTCAGTTCTCTTAGTGGTTGGATCGATCATACTTATTTTGATCTTTGTTATTTGGTTGAGGAGATATCGCTTCAAAAAGTTGCTTTAACTGGAAAACATCCAGAATCAACAGATTAAGGAGAAGGCATCTTCGATATCGATATCTTAGTCCTTCAATGCACCGAATTATTCACACTAATTTGGATTGCAACCTCACTAAGAGCCTCCTATTTCTCTCCCATAATCATAGCAGATAATAGGTTAGAACATCATCCAGCCCAATCAAATCTAGACAGACAACGTTGCACAGTAATTGTTTGTTTTTTATTCCACTTTCATTTCTAATTTCATCAAGATTTTTAAAGTTAACTGAGCAACAAAAAATAAATAAGAATTTACTGTTTTTTCATAGGTAATTACTTCCTCCAAATCAGAATCAGCAAGCTGCTCAAATTGCGCCTTTATAATAATAATAGCCTTTATCTAGTGGATAAAACAATGATTTAAAAGATCCTTATAATCTGTTATAGGCTTAATTAGGGACAAACTTGCTACTTTAGAAGTTAATAATCAATATGCTCACGACTAATCAAGAGGCAACAAAGCAGAAAAATTAATCAACTGGTTAATCAAACTTGATAATTAATCAAAATTCTAGTAATTTTAGCAGTCCCAGCGTAAACCATGGCTTAAATAGAAGTAGAAGTAGAGATGATGTTTAGATGCCAAATACTAGTGAGATTAAAGTGAACTCCATCAGTGAGAGAAATCATGGATAACAATATAAAATTGATGAATCTACTCCAACACCGATTGAGCCAGAATTGAAGGATAATAATGCTGAGAATAACTCTAAGAATTTATGGATCAATTTCGCAGCAGAACATAATCTGAATTCTGAAATAAACAAAGAAATTTTTGAAAATAAATTAAAAGTTCTGTTGGAGTAAAATTCCCAATACCTGAGCAGCCTTAAGATCAATCTGCAGCTTGACAAAAGCTAGAATCAAAATGAAAAAAAAGGGTTTTTTTAACTTCCTATTAAAAAACAAAAACAAAATGAAGAAGAAAGTGAATTAAAATATGAAGGGGATGAATTGAACAACAACTAAATAAACTCTATTAGTAATAAGATTCAAAGATTCAATGAGGATAATAAGCCAGATATCGAGTGCACTATTCAGAAGATTGAATAAGCTGTCCTTGAAATGAATAAAAACAATCAGATAAATCAAGAGAAATACCAGTAATTCAATGGGTAAAAGCCTAAAAATCTTGACAATTAGAAGAAAAACGCATCTTAAGATGAAGAAGACTCTCAATAAAACAGTTAAAATGTTAATATTTCCAAAATCTCAATTCCAGATTAATAAAATGCTACATGTGAACTCCTCGAGAAAGATTCAATTTAACTTCCAGTAAATACTGAAAATTAACATTAATCTGACGTAAACCTTCTTAGGCCAGCTGTAATTGGAGCTAAATATCAGCAGCTTCGTAATAAAATCATAAAAAATGATCCACTTATCAATAAACCCAGATAAATCCGCACAAACGATGGTTCTCAGGAAATTTAAAACCCTGCAAGTCTTCTCTGCAATCAATGCAAATAAAACTAACTTTCAACTATTTTTTCATGTGGGCACATGACTTGCGAAGCTTGTTCTGAAGAATACACCAAAATATGTCCCTTCTGTGATGCCCAAATCACATCCAAAAAACCTATTTTTTTTTGCTGAGTAGATATAAAAATAGCTAATTTACAAACTTACTACACTTTATCTTAGCAAATGTCTTTTTATTTTTATTCCAAAAATTAGTTAAATTCAACACTGTTTACTGCATTTTGAGCAAAAAATAAGAATAATGGAGGGAGAGAGAGAATAAATTATTCTATCTAATTTGATATTATTTTTTATTGCTTAACAAATTCAATCATTTTAAGGGTACATTTTGAACTCAAAAACATAATTTCATTTCCATATTTTGATCGTTTTATCTCTGCTTGAAGTGAGAAGCAATGCGCCATTATCTCTCTCGATGTATATCATGTCTGTTAGAGTGTCTGCATGTGCTGATCTTTTCTCCTGTGGATTAAACGTTGGATAGTTAAATTCTTCAACTAGACTCTTTTTCTTCGCTGCAGTTGCATAAATCGAAGATTGCTAGAAGGAAGCTCTAGAGTATTCATGGAGAATTAGCAGATTAGCAATTTTCTTTTATGAGAAGTTTCTCTAATGATTATCAACGTTTGAAATATGGAATCCTTTGATTTGAGTATCAATGGAGTAGTTAGATTTCGATGGTGGATCACTTACCATTGGCCATAAGCGAATATTTCTATCATTTCCACACGTTATGATCGAATTCTAAGCTGTTTTCGGTATGGCTGCCGATTAATCAGCCGGGAAAGAAGGTAGACAAAGAATCTTCGAAACGTAGTTCTAGCATGTGTGAACACTTTGAATATTCTAGAAGCAATTCTTACTCTGCTCGAGAAGACGAAGTTTGATTGCATTTTAGTTTTTCACAAGAGGATCAGTGAGATAATCTAAAACATTGACTTGTTAAGCGAAATTTGGAACAAAATCATAGTCCATCATATCTTTAAGTGTGTTCTTATTGCAATAGTTGAGACTTTCTTGCTTGGTGAGTAATTTTAGCATAGGTGCTTGGAACGTAGGGTTGTGATTCTTTGTGCTCAGCATGTAAAGTGATGGATTCATACTGTCGACCATTTGATTTAAATTGAACATTGCTACTTCGTGATTATCTGAGACATAACTCATCGCAAGGAGATCGCTTTACTTACCCATCGTGTCAATATTTGCGTATCTGTAGAAATTAGACATGCTGACGATTGGGAGGGCTTGTTCTTCAGTGTTGAGGAGCAGGTAATTATGGGAGAGTAAATTACATCTGAGATCATACATAAGACAGTAACCGTTAAGAGTTGATATAACAGCAGTTGATTGAGAGTTTGTGCTGAAACCAGGTGCCAATACCATAGACGAGATAAGGCCTCGTTCTTTACCGATATTATTGCATAACGCGATCGATTTTGAGCGGATGTCCCGAACTCCAATTTCACCTTTGCTTGTGGCATACAAGAAACATTTGTCGTTTTCATTTCTGAAACTTTCCAAGCAGCGAATTTCACCCGTTCCGTAGATTGTTTGGAGATTACGTTTGCGCAAATCCGCTGCTATTCTCATATCAGTGCATTTTTCGATCTGCAAACAACAAAACATAATTATATTTTTGGAAGGTAAATCTTGAAAAAAAACCATTGAAATAAAAATTCATTCTTGTTTACATTGTACAGGAAGATCGTTCCTTTTTCAGTACCCACTAGCACACTACTTGAATCTGAAATCATCTTGATAACTTTGATTTTATGGTTCTTTCCAACTCCTGAAGCATCCTTATCGTCTTTACATTAGATCTAAGCTACAGAATCAGATGTGAAATCCCTAACAAAAAACAAAAATAATCTGCTTAAGTATGCCTTCAATTTCAAAAATTATTTTTGTTACTATTCAAGATTAGTAATGTCAAATATCCTGACAGTTCCATCATATGAAGCTGATATGAAATGCTTGTTATTCTAAACTGATTCTAGATTACTCACAACATCAGTATGCTCATAAATCGTTGTAACAAGTGATCCTTATGGATGCCAAACTTTAAGAGAGTTCTAAGGAGGAGCAAATCCTGTTACTGGATCATAGAAAAATGGCTTACCTACATCGATTTCCTCTTGGACTTCAAATTATTAAAGTTTTAGGATGAATTCATTCAAGGAAATTAACGCCGTAGCGAAATTCTTATGATAATGGTTCGGTATGAGAGAGCATTTACTCATGCAAGAATCGTAGTTTATCGAGAGTTCTAACTACATTTAATTTAAGAATTTCTGTAAATCACTGTTGAGTTCGATTCCAAGAGAATTTATATCCAGAGAGAGCCTTTGATCTCTGAAGAAATCCACCATTAACCTATCGATTTGTTTCTCATCCATTTAACTGGTAACCACTCGATATTTCTCACTAGCTAAGTTCAGGAACCCCAAGAAGTTACTCTTGAACCTAAATGGGAATGGTAAAAAGGAAAAAATCAAAAAAGAAATTAACTTTTTGCTATATTATGTGAGTTTGATTAATATTTTGTATTTTTACGCTGCTGTTAGGAAATCAATTAGTTTCTTGATGAATCCTTATCTCTATAGCTACCTCGAAGAAATAACCTCAAATTTCTGTTGGAACTACTTTAACTCATCATCTTTTACAGCTTTAAACTACTCCCTGGACAGCTTGCATCTTGCTAAGTAATTATTTTAAAATAATTCCAAATCTTTTCTCGCTTCCAGCTCACCAAGTTATCCTGGCATGGTGCACTTCCTTGTATTGAAATCTACATATCGCTTGTCTATTTTTCTGGGTAGAATCAATTATAGAATCTCCTTGTTAATGATAGCTACGTCTTCAGTCATGTATTTTATGATCTTTGGCTGGATATCAAGGAAAACTTAGATAGGATCGAATTTAGAAAGAACAACTTCAAAAAACTTTATTGCTTCTTTTCTAATCCAATTATGAGGATGAAGGATCAGTGGACCGATCGCATCTACGAATTCATATATCTAGTTCTTTTCTAGGACATCTTTTTCCACTAATTTCCTGTTTAATCATTAAAGATTCACTTATTAAATTGTCTCATTTTTAAGCTCATAAACTTGTTTTTTTAGCAAATCGCAAATTAGTTTTATCTATGGCATTACCATCCCGAAATAAAAATAATCACAAATATTGCTTACCAGCTGCAAGTGAGTGCTGTTTAGGCTAGTAGCTCATTCGATTCATAGAGGGAATCTTTCAGACAGAGTGCAAACATTTTCTGCTAAGAATCTGAGATCTAAACAATAATATCAAACATACTCTCTAAACAACTTAATTTGCGTTCTGCTCTGTTCAGACAAGAAATGAACTAATCAAAGGAAAAAAAAATCAAATTTTCAGTTATTGAAAATCTAACAAAAAAAGGATTTCTCCCTTACAAGGTTCATGTAAGTATCTCGATCAGGATCGTTTTTCAAGAAAGCTAAAAACTTAGGAAGCTATGCAATTGCAAGATTCGAAATATCCGCAGGACAATCCGAAAGAGATCGCTTGAAAGTATCTTTAACGATGTCAATGACCTCTTTTTCTTGTTTCTCCGAAGATTGCACGTCAACTTTGTTAGAAAAAAAGAGTTTAAAACACAAATTCTACCAAAAATTAATCTAATTTATTTTTGATTTTTTACTTTGAATGTTCCTGATCACCGATTACGTTCTCGAGTACATATCAATCGTAGAATTGTCAAATGCATCTTGAATGAATTATTGCTTCGCTTTAATCGATAGATTACAGATGTTTATGCAAGATTAAGCTAGTTGAATACTATTCGTTATGAATGACCTTCTGATATCATTATTTTTAGCACATTTTTAGAAATTAGTGAAAATAAAGGATTTATACAATGCTGTATCGTTAATGTTCTCAAATGGATCAGTTAATCTGCTGAGTAATTTGCAAAATACTTCGAAGGCATATTCTGCTACACATAACTCAAAATCTTCGAGTTAATCACAAACAAATGGAAGCACTAAGTGAAGAATATCAAAATCCCTGAGGTAATCACTCAAATGTGAAAGTACTTCTAACCCAACGAGCTTCGAAGCAGCATATTAAACAGTTCTTAAATTTGTGCATAATAGCATTATAACCATTCCAAGTTCTGGGGATTCATTTGGAAGAATCTTATTTGCTGCTGTTGGACTGCTGTCATTGTTGTTAGTTGAACCGAGAGCTTATTTTTCAAGTTGTTTCTATTATTCTAGTTTTTAGGATAATTTATATTAATTGAATAATTCTTAGCATACTTTAAAGTCTTTTTCTTAGAGATTCTGAGTATTCTCGATATCCTTATGTTAGACTGAAAATGCACTTGAACTCTACAGGTATTATGGCATTTAAGTCTCGCCGAATAGCTCCCAGATATTGAAATTTAAATTCAAAACAGCATCTTGTAGTTTCTACATGAAATCGATTTTCTAAAGACTCAACGGAAGCGAAAATCTAAAGGATTTTAGAATTGTTTCGACATTCTCATCAGTTTCCTTTTGAATTATCACTTTGTGAATGACTTTCAGCATTTCTTTTATCAAAGCCACACGGAAATCAGGTTTAGATAATTAATTTGATTGAATCGCTATGTCCATGCAATACAGCAGCAACATCTATTGTTTATCATTCATGACTTCTTTACGGAAATACTCCCATATCTAAAATTAGCATCAGAGAAAAGAGAAAAATTAATTCAAATATATATTATCTACATTCATTAATAATAAATGACTGAATTACCTCAGTGATTGTCAATCGCTTTGAGCAATCTTCTTCTAAGATGAGCTGTTCAACAAGGGTTCTTATTGGATAATATGATATTTTCCTGATTATTGGCTCTGGACTGTATGTTTTCGTTTTGAATTTTTGGATTTATTCATAGGTGAACAATGGCTATTCGCCGTCTAAATAAAGATCGCTGATCACGCATCCTTTAGAGACAACAAATCAAGAAATATTTAATCATTTTAAGTATTTTTTAAAGGTTTCAAAATAATTTTGCTTATTAGTTGGAAATGCATATTATTTTATGTAGATGTTACCTAAGCTGAATATGTCCATTTGCTGCAGTTAAACTAGTAAACCTGCAGGGATATTATCAAAAGCAGTGATTTCTTGCTTGGAAGTTGATTAGAATTTTTCAGGAGCAAGTGTTGAGTTATTTTCATGCGTTTTGTAGAAAAATCTAAGATCTCTGATTTAGTTGATTTCATCGATGAAAAGAGGTTTGTAATTTGCAAAATCAGCCAGGAACACGTGGTTTGAGGTGGTTAGGAGAATATTAGATGGCCGTAGTGCTCCGTGAAATAGTTTTTCCTTCGTGTGGACGCAGTATAGTGCTATCAGTGTCTGCATCAGAATCCACTATTTTTCGAATATACTTAGAGATGGCTTGTAGAGATACCTGTCAGAGAGCGTCTGATAAATCTACTATCTCGCTACAACAACGAAGTTTATGGCTGCTGCAGACGATGAGTATGGTTCAAAGTTCAGCAATGTTCGGAAAGGTAATAGATTAGGATATTTTTGTGGATTGAATGATCGTTTGATGTGCTCAAATTAATCTCGATATGCTCTACTATTCCTAGAATCAAAATCACTCTCTTTCAAGTAAACCTTCATGACTATGCTTGCATTTTAGTTCTTCAAGTTGAAGCACATCGTGTGAAAGATCTTGCTTTCAAACAGCAGTTTGCTTCCAGACAATTCGGGTTTCTACTCACTCCATGAATCAAACTACTTCAGCGGATACTTATCTGTTGTCTCTAATAATGTGTTACCCATGAAAATTCGAATAATGTTATCAATTTAGGATGAGGTATTTTTGATGTCAGATGCGTGATCCTGCAAGAAGAAGAGCTAGCTTTGTTTTTGTTTGGTTTCAGACGAAAAAAAAAGTCTCTGCCTTCAAAACTCTGTGAGTATCTTTTCTTTTCTGTTTTTATGAAAAATTTATTATCCCCCCTCTCTTTCTGATCTTTAAGGAAAATCACCTCTGAATCGATAAATTAAGCGCAAGCAAAGAGGAAAATATCTCTCAAGAGATCATCTTATTATTTGTGCAAACATAATTAATCTAAACAATATATTCTAACTTGTTTTATTGGGTCTCAGTTTGTCTTGTTAAAATTGTTTTTGCTTTTTTTAAGTTGAAGAAAAAAAATTAACTCTTTAAAAACACCTATTTTTATAAATAAAGAAGGTACATTGCCTCTCTTGATAAATATATTTCAATCACATAAACATCCAGTTTCTTTTCCTGCTCGCTTTGGCTTTTTCGACGAACGTGCAGTATGCATGATAACGTCTCCATCTGTGTCATCTAAAACTATCCTTTGATTGTAACTTGATGCATAATCTGTTTTCTGAGGACTTTCTTAATCATTGTTGGTTTCATTTTTGTTATTCCTAATATTACTGTTATATTAGCTGTTTGAAGTGACTGATTCTCTTAAATTAGGTTCATTAGTAGGAAAAAGAGCACTTGAATCTGATGTAGATCCATGAAAGAGATTGTTATTAGAAAGTGTATTATAGTGATCAATTTTATTCTTAAGATCATTGCTGTCAAGGAAAATGATTGCTTCGCAGATATTATCAGCATCATTACGCTTTGCTCTCTCATAATTTGGTAATCTTATAAACGATTCTGATTCTTGCAGCTCAGATTTTTATCTGATCATATCCTTCAATTGATTTTATCTGGATTCTAAAGCCTACTATTTCAATACCATTTCATTTTGTAGACTCTTCAGTTACGACTCTATCCCATTTAAAACTTCACCTTCTCGACGTTTTTCACTTTATTTCTTTGTAACACACTCTTCTTGCTTTTCAATCTTCTCTTTAGTCTTCTTTTACGTGCTCTCAGCTAATTCTAATCTTGCTCTTAGACTCTCTAATTCTTTTTCTCTTTCAAGTTCTTTTCTCTTCATCGCTTTCTCTTCACTCTCTCGCTTTATTTTAAGTTTCTTTTATTCCTCCATTGCCTTACCGATTGCAAGTTTCAGATCCCTCATGAAATTCTTCATAGCTGCAAGTAATTTCTTCTTTCTAATCTCACCCTTGACGTTTTTCAATTTTAAAAAGCATAAATCGCATGCTCTATTCTCGTTGACTCGTTTGTTTGAGCAGACTCCACAGACGGAATGCGAGCATAACCGACAATGGTGTTATCTCTCGTTAATCTTCCCGAATTGTATCTTGCATACCCAACAGATTTTCTCATATTTGAAATCTTTTTCAGAGATAAACGTGAATCTATTTCCCTCTATCTAAATTGAATCTGCTTCCATCTGGAGATTATCTTTAGGTTATTGTTATTTTTATTATTATGGTTGCTAATATGTGTTTTATTTCTGTAAACTGCGCAATGTATTAGAACTACCTATGGCTTCATCGCCTTCTTCTTTACTCATTTTAGGTAATCTCTGGTCTCCTAGGGAATTCGACATCTTTTCTTTTATATTAGTTTCTACTTAAGCTTACATAATTTAGCTTTCTGCTGGATTCTCTCTCTATCCTTGTTTGATATTTTCTTCTTCTTATTTGACTGGTATATTCTCCTATTAACTGCAAATAATTAGAATGCATTCAAGGAATTACTCCTTTCCTACATTAATTAATTTAAACATGCTTGAATAAATTCATCCAGCGAATTTCTTAAGAATCTATCTGTTCTTCCCTTCCAAAGATAGCTTTGTTAATAAGAAAAATTGCAACCATCAAAATCAATAAGACATCAATTGTTTCAAAGAATGAAAATATTATTTTTGGATTAGAATTTCATATGAAAAAGAAGGATAATATTTCCATGCATAAAATGCTAACAAGTCTCTGAAAACAGAATAATAATTTCTTATGAAAGATAGGTGTGTAAGCGAGTACTTTGTTTCAAGGCTGCATTTTAGAGTATTGTAGGAGAAAAATTCTGTTGTTTCAGCACAAAAAACAAAAATAGTTTTAAAAACAAAAACTCAAAAGTTAATAAGTTCATGAGGGCTTTCAATGGCTGGAGTACCACTTATTAAAGGAAGTATTATTTTTTTCTCTGCATTATCGAGCTGGGGTTAAAATGGATCAGGAGCATGTTATTGAATCATGCATTAATATATTCTCGTATTGATTTCTGACTCACTTCTAGATGAAAAAAATCGTAGCAGATACTACTCTTAAACAAGTGGATTAGCTTCTATTTAATCAATTTGTTCAAGATGGTTCAAATGTGCTTCTTCAGCTTATTCCACTTAAACTACTGCCACAGCTTCATTAAGTAAAAGTTTTTTACTTTCATTTGTGTTTTTAACTGAAGGTATCTCTTCATCTTATTTTTTTGCAGTCTCTTTTGGAACAAAAACTAATTCCGAATAGATTTCTGGATTCTTTTCAGCTGGTGCAATTTTTTTAGAGATTAGATTGTTTCGGGTTAGGTTTCTTAGACTGCGATCCATAGGTAGATTACTTCCACACAAGAGAGCTGCTGCGAATTGTTCTGGAGATAGAATTAGCCTTAACATCACTTTTAGAGTCAGAATCTCCTTTTATAGCTAAAAGATGTTAAAAGCATTTGATGCCTATTACTGTAGTTATTTGTAGACTCTAAGCTCTGGAGAATCCTTGGGAGCTGTATCGGATTGGAAAAGATATGAATAGATCCTTAGCAAATAAATTTTATAAAGAAATTGTTGGAAAAATACAGATTAAATAGATACCTACGAGGGAAGGAGATATGAAGTTGCTTTGAAACTGATTGCTAAAAATCAAGATTTTATATTTTTTAAAAACTGTCTAAAAATGAAGAAGCCTATGATGTTGGGAGCTGGTTATTATTTTATTCTCCCTCCTTGCATGGTTTCTTATTTTACAAGGAAATCAGCTGAATTGCAGTGAGCTTATAATAGTATTTCAGTTGAACTGATATCATTTCTTAAGCTATCTCTGATTCAGCTAGAAGCTTGCTAAAGAAACCAAGAAATAATAGTGAATTAAAGATGCTTGAGAACTATGCCAATAATTGTGTAAACTACACAAATTAAATATGCACTGAGAGATTGTTTGGGCTGAGGTTAAAGGAAACTCCTCCATAAGAATTAACGCCCAGTTGAGTGTTGATAAAAACTGACGTCATTGCTGAGTCAGTTCTTGAGTATCCTGTTATTAAACGAGTTTATTCCGATCCTTGTATTATCAACCCATCTGTAACAGTTATGTCACTTTTCTGCAGATTAATTTTACTATAAAAAGTTATATCTGGATCAAGGATGTATGATTCAACTCTTGATTTAGAACTGAAACTTTTTGTGGTCGTATCATACTATCTTAAATTCAATAAAACTTCAATCTAGGTGTTGATTCCAAGAAGCAAGTTTTTAATAACAGTATCCGTTTCACAAGTCTATCCAGCTTCTAAGAATTGATTCGTACATTAAGCTATTATCAAGAGCAAAGGCTCATTAAACTTCTTCTTTTACTTGTAAGTCATAGGAATGTCAGTTTTAAAAGAAGGAAGAGAAAAGCAAAGATACTCTTCTTAAGCAGACGCCGAGCATGGCACACCTAAAGTATATTCAACTTATATTTCTTAATTTGCATCTTCATAGACGTATTGGAGAAAGGAATGCATCAGTACTTTGTTAGTTTATGTTTGATATTGCCAAAGAGATTGATTATTACTAAGTATAACTTTAAGGGAAATGAAGTCAGATTTTAGGTTGATTGTGAAGTCCTCTGAAGTGTACTATTCGGTCACGGCAATTGAAGGCTGCATTTTATTAGCTCCATAGAGATAGCACAAGTAAGCTAAATAAGAAAGCGACAGGATACTTATCAGCAAAGATAGCACACCTCCAAAGAACGTTTTCTTCTCTTTTTCTTCTTCACCTAAAGAAAAACGAAATGGTAGGGAGAATAAGTCTAAACTTTAGACGCTCTTCTTTAAATTCATATGATTAGTATTATTTTTGTTTCTGTTGATCTAGTTATTATTCTTTCCTTTTTTTCTTTTTGGAAGAAGTCAATCAAATAATAGTATTTTGTAGTTTTAATACTGTTTTTTCTTTTATTTGATTCTGTTGATGATTTGAGAAGCATACAATTATCCCTTTTATGATTTTAATTGCAACAGTGAAATTCTTGTCCCAAAAAAGTACACAAGGATAATATTTCCTAATAAATATCTTCAAAAATACTAAGGAATTCTCCCAAAACGATGCCTCGATAGTTCCAATCAGGTTAATGATAAAAACCTACTTTATTTATTTAAAAAAGCAAAAAGATAAAACTAAGTAAACAGATTTCTTAACATTCTTAACTACTTTAGAACTCAATAATATAAATTGATTGAGAGAACAAATAAAGAATTGGATAAAAGAAATACACAGCGTTTTTTTATTTGTTTTTTTTTTAAAAACTAAACTTCCTTTTCAATTTCTTACTGCCGCACAATAAATAATGAGATTAATCTAGTTTCCTAAAAATTAAAAATACTTACTCTTTTTTCTTTTAAATTCGCTTTTCATAATAATTAATCTTCCTTGCTGGGTGAGGATATTACTTTGTCTGAAATACTCTATGAATCTAACTCTAAATAAATAAGTGATAAATATTTTTCTCTTTTCTAAAATATACTCACCCAAATACAAGCATATTAGTCCATTTCTAGTACCATAGCAGTTTTGAGTTTATTGTCAGAAGAAAAAAAAAACAACAGTTTTATTGTCTTGCAAAAATAATTTGTTTAAGAATAATAAATCAATTTTGCTGCCTCAGAGGAGTTTCAAGGTCTATTTTTCCACTTAACGGAGGAAAAGCTTGTTTTTTATCAGGACTTTCAATTTGTAATTGGAAAGAATCAGACATTTGAGACCGAATCATACATTCGTTTATTCTTGTATTGATTTCTGAATCGCTTCTTGATTAAAGGAATTTCAATAGATACTACTCTTAGACAAGTGGATTGGCTTCGATTTAGTCGATCTATTCAAGGTGGTTCAAATTTATCTCTTCAGATAACTACTCCTAACCAGCTTGCTCTGCTGTGTTCAAACAAAAAATTGTATTGTTAATATTTAATGAATTCTTTACAAAACCTTACTTTGAACTTTCTCTTTGATTTGAGGGATCTCTTCATCTTAATTACTAGCAGTCTCTTTAGGCACATAAACTAATTCTTAATCTAGCATAGGTTTTTTCTCAGCTGAGAAAAGTTATTGAGGATTGAGTTTATTTTGAGTAATATTTCTTAAACTGTGATCCATAGGAAGATTACTTCCACACAAGAGAGCTGCTGCGAATTGTTCTGGAGAAAGAATTAGCCTTAACATCACTTTTAGAGTCAGAATCTCCTTTTGCAGCTAAAAGATGTTAAAAGCATTTGATGCTTATTATTGTAGTTATTTGTAGACTTTAAGCTCAGGAGAATCCTTGGGAGCTGTATCGGATTGGAAAAGAAATTAATATATCCTAAATAAATAAAAATATTGTTAAAAAAGATAATCAATAAAGAAAAGCAAGTAGGTACCTACGAGGGAAGGAGATATGAAGTTACTTTGAAACTGTTTGCTAGAAATCAAGATTTTATATTTTTTTAAAAGCCCCTAAAAGTGAAGAAGCTTGTGATGTTGGGGGTTCTTTGTTGACTTGTTCTTTCTCCTTGGAAGGTTTATTATTTTACAAGGAAATCAGCTTATTTGCAGTGAGTTTATAATAATGTTTTAGTTAAACCGATATCATTTCTTAAGCTATCTCTGATTCGGCTAGAAGTTTGCTAAAGAATCCAAGAATCAAGAGTGTGTTAAAAATGCTAGCAAATTAAGCCAATAATTGAGTAAATTGAGGGAATTAAATATTCACTAAGATATTGTTGGGTCCGAGATTAAGGGAAATTCCTCCAAATGAGTCAATTCCTAGTTGAGTGTTAATAAAAGATGATGTCATTGCTGAATCAGTTCTGGAGTATCCAGATATTAAACGAGTTTCTTCAGATCCTTAAATGATAAACCCATCTGAAACAGTAATATCACTTTTCTAAAGATTAAGTTTACTATAAAATGTGATTGATGGATCAAGGACGAAGAATTCAACTCTTGAATTAGAACTGAAGCTTTTTGTGTCCGTTTTATATTAATTTAAGTTCAGGTAAACTTCAATCGAGGCATTTATCCCAAGGAGTATGTTTTAAATAAGGGTATCATCTATTTCGCAAGTATATCCAATCTCTAAATATTAATTAGAACACTGAGTGAGTATCAATAGCAAGGGATCATTGATGTTCTTCTTCTCTTTAAAAGTTAAAGGAATTTCATTTTTAAAAGAAGGAAGAGAAAAACAAAGATGCCCTGAGAGAGAAGAAGCCTAGCATGGCACACCTAAAGTATATTCAATTTATTGTTGTTTGTTTGCATCTTCATATACGTACTAGAGCATTGCATGCATTAGAACCGTCTTAGTGTCTGATTGATATTCCCAAAGTGACTGGCCGTTGGCTAACTGAACTTTAAGAGAAAGAAAATCAGATTTTAGATTTATTGTGAAGTCCTCTGAGGTGTACTATTAGGTCACGGCAATCGTAGGCTGCATTTTATTAGCTCCATAGAGGAAGCACAAGTAAATGAAGTATGAAAGTGACAGAATAATTATTAGCAAAGATAGCAAACCTCCAAAGAACGTTTTCTTCTCTTTTTCTTCTTCACCTAAAGAAAACTGGAATGGCAGGGAAAATAAGTCCAACCCTTAGACACTCTTCTTTACACCCATATGTATGCTATTTTTTGCTTTATGTTGAATTTTGCGATTTTTTGTTTTTTATATTTTTGGAAGATTTTAAACGATCTGATTTGCTGGATTTAATTACTGATTTTTTATCTCTTCTCTTCTCAATTTGAGATTCAGATTTCTCAGCTTAATTCTTTTATGTATTTCAATGAAAATAAGGAGATTTTCTTGATTTTACTAAAAGAACAAGCTTTTTATTTATTTATTTTTTCATCTATGGACATAAAAATCCTCTCAAATGATTGCTTTTCTTTATTTCCCGTTTTTTGAAATGAAATATATCTACTTTATGAAAAAAAATAACAAATCAAAATCATTCCTTCTTACAAATCTTCCCTATTTAAGTAATTGCATAATTAATTTCGAATAAACCAAGAGACAGAATCGAAATTAGAGAGCATTTCTTGAATACTTTTGTTTACAATTTTTTCATCATTTTCACTTTGCTCAAAATAAACAAATAAGCTTTGTTTATCGGATAAGAGTAGTGCAAAAAATAAAAAAACAAATTACTTTTTTAAAACAGCTTTTCAAAGTAAGCAACCATACTTCACTGTAAACTATTCAAATTAAATATTTTTTCAAAAAATAGAAACATAGTTTTACATTTAAATCAGTCTCTCGAATCGTTAAATTCGGTTCCCAGGAGATTCTTTAATCTGATTTTTGTAGCCTAAGAATTCCTTTTAATTTACCCCTTTATTTTTTCACTTACTTCCTAACAAATATAGAAACGCAAAAATTACAAAATTAATACTTCTAACATGGAGTTCTTAAAAAACCTTTTCGGGAATAAAAAAAAGAAAACGAATTGGGACAAGCAATTTGAAACTTTAGTCTTGAAAAGTAGCTTAGCATCACCATCTGTAGCCAAAATATCAATTGAAGACAGCAAGAATATCTGTAAGTTTCTATAAGGTCATTATGCATCTTTGTCTGCAGAAATCGCACAGTAATAATTCTTTGAGATGATAGAATCCGGTACTTTTGGGATACCTGCCTAGTTGAAGATAGCAACAATGATACACCGATGCATATTGGAATTAGGAGATTCATTTTCAACTTCATTTCTAGAATATAAATTAGAAAGTCTACAGCAAAAGTAGCAGAAACAAAAGAAAAAGCGCACTATTCTTGTGGAGAGTTATGAATGGCTGCGATAAAATATTTTCGAGGACTACTTCAGTTACCTCTAGCGGCTAGCTAACAATCAGTAAATCTACCACATCTGCGCAGAGGTAACATACATATTCAATAATTATCTTAGAATTCCTGCAGATTTGTTTGGTTTGTGGTGTATGCGCCAAAAAGGATGGAAAACTCCCTTTGACAGACGATGCGAAATTAGATTATAAATTAAAATTCATGTGGCTTTTTAAAATATCGAATATTTTTACGCTTCTGATAAGAATCAGAGTTCCACTTGAGAAAGCACTTAAAGAACTTCCTAATTTTCTGTTCCTTAAAGACATAGCTCTTCTTGTTCTGCATGATTGCATTTCGTTTTACACAGTGATGTCTTCTGAAATCAAAGAGCTAGCATTAAAATATCCGCTTTTAGTAGCAGTCGATGCTATTTAGTTTTATTAGCTTTACGTGGAACTGAAGAATCTCACTGAATAGCTGATATAATTTTGTTAAATCAAACGGCTTTTCGATTAAGATGATTTGGTAATATTACCTTCGACTTGGTTCTCAGTTGATGCTAAAACACATAAAGAGATAGAAGCTTATGCAAAGAAAATAGAATTATTGCATGCAGCGTCATCTTTTATGAGGAGGACTTTAAGATAAAATGATATTTCTTCAAAATAGCAGTGCAAATCTGGAGTAAATTTCACAGAAACGGCTTTACAAACGGAAGAACCAAAGTATAGAAAAGCACATTCTTCAGTACATGATGGAATTATTAGCAATCGGAAGGTAAAATGTCAGAAATTAAGAGTGGTTCTTTGAGGGGGTGGGGGGGGAGGGGGGGGTAA
>Ga0302271_10000945_pt1 | contig 28557 bp, 12 predicted proteins | sample III_Bog_N1_1_FD_198767 | JGI IMG/M metagenome (GOLD analysis project Ga0302271, IMG submission 198767) | Peat permafrost microbial communities from Stordalen Mire near Abisko, Sweden - III_Bog_N1_1 | ecosystem: Environmental > Terrestrial > Soil > Wetlands > Peat | place: Sweden: Abisko... | reverse complement strand
GTGTTGTTCTCATGATGTTGCTTAATTTGTTAAATTCAATTTAAAAGTTAGTATTAGTAATTCACCGCAGTGTGAGTAAGTGATGCCCCGAATTTCACAAAAAGTATCAGCCAAATAGATTGCTTCCGTTGTGAACTTTTCAGCGCTTGATTTGTTTTAATCAATTTTGTGTTTTTGATTATTTCTTTCTATGGAAAAAAATAATTAAAATAGAAGAATCACAAAAGTGAGATAGAGAATACTGCCTGCTTATTTCAAGATGACAATGCTTGTAAATGGAAAAACTCGCCAATATAAAGGAATGCAAAAAATGGATAATATATTTGAAAACAAATAACTTCTTTCTTCCTTTGCACTGCAACAAAAAGTGGCAGACAGCCAATAAGTGTATTTTTATTCAAACTACTTAATTTTGAAAATTGGGTGAATCAGAAATTAATTTTGTCTTGTCCGATGGCGTGAATATTCCCAATAAGCTGTAATTTAAACCAACCAGAAAGTTCCATAGATCAAATGTACGATTCAATTCAATTTATCTGCTTGAGATTATGACTGCACGTTTAACACTTGAATCAAGCATCCAGCTCTACTGAACAAGCTATTTAAAAAGGATTTCAATGCTTTTTGGGGTATCAGACTTGAAATGTAAATTAGGGAATAGAAGAATAATATTTTCTATGGGCTTTTATTTCAAGTTTATCAATTTGCCAAGACAAATTTATTACACAGCTTAGTGTAATTAAAAAGCAGATTCCCCTTACAAAAATTAGTTTTGTTCGGTTCAATTGATTTGTGGTTTTAAACTACCTCTCCTCTGTCTCATATTCTTTGGCATAATCTGGCGGATTAATCTATCCGATCTATTTATTTATTCATCTCCAGAATTAATAATTGCTTTATTCTTACAAAAAGAGAATGAGAATGTATGTGGGAATTATTTCTAGTGAAGCTTGAGGACTTCGATGGGAGAAAAAAGCACTCCTTGTAAGAATAGATTGTGATAAAGAAAAATAAAAAAATGACTGATTTTATTATTTCAAATTAGTAGTTTGAAGATGAAAAACATGAATCTTTCTCTCTCTCAATTTCCATTGCAAAGTTGAAAGGAAAGCTCTGATCTTAGAATAGATTCATTTTCTACTTAAAATCTTTTTAAAAACTACCATATTTTGATATATATCCTATTACTGTTAGTATCCTAGGAAAATTAAATTAAAATCTTCAAAAATGAAATAGAAAGCTGAGTGTTTTTGAAATTTCTTTTATTAAATTATCGTACTATCACTTATCTGATAGCTTCTTAAGAGGTAGCAGTAAACGGGTATCTATTCTTGAAAAAAAAAGCTCAACAGTTCTTTCAAGATTTAAGAATATTTTTAAACAATTGTTGCATTTTTCTTGTTGTTCTTTTTTAGAATAATTTGAACATATTGGGATCTATCACATAGCTATTTCGATGTAGGCTGTGTACTTGGAGTTTACTGCAGGAAAAGCAAGGTTATGTGATGAAATTGGAGATGCAAAATGACTATTGTTTCTAGAGATACACGAAGAAGAATTCGTATTCAATTCAGGTAGTTTATTAATAAAAGACCAATCCTTTGATGCAAGAAATCTACTTCAGAGTGAAGAAAAAGCAGCAATTCCTTCTTGTTAGCATCATAACTAATTTTAACTTCTAATCATTAAGAATCCTTCAACTGAATCAAGGCTGGCTAAGTTTTTAGAAATATTTTTAAACTAGAATTCTTAATAAATTTTTTGTATCATAATGGCCTATTATTCTAAAGGTTAAAACACCCTGAGAGAGGGGAGAGGGTCTGGTAGTGAGATGAAAATACAATATAGCGATTCAAGCAGTGATTCAGGAGGCAATAACTTTTGAAAGGCCAAAATTTATTCAAAAAACAACAAAAAAAATGTTGATCAATCTCTAAAATTTATTTTGCTAACAATTCCATCCACTCCTAAAATTAAACAAGTGTACCTTGACTTGATTATCAACTATTTCATTAAAATGAGGCTTCTGACAAAAGAAACAGTTTGATTTCTTTATTTTTTGCACCATTTCCAAAGTCTTTTTGTACTATTCCTAATCCTTCTTTTCCTCCATTAACATCTGGATTCCGAAGTTTAGTTTTCTATGAAATCTCCTTTTGTTTAAAGTGACTGCTTGAAATCCAAATAAATCTCCTCCAATAATTTGTTATAAGACCTCAACGCAATATTCTCAATAAATCCGCTACTCCAAACACCAATCTTCTAGTCGTTTTCTTAAATCAGAAGAGAATCTGCTTTGGAACCATCCTGCTGGTATCACTTGCTGTATTACCCTCTAAAATATTTTTTTGATATCCTTTTCTAGATGGAAATATACATCCATGAAGAGCAAGCCAAAAATATCATAGCTCATTCAAATTCTATGAATTTTCTGACCACCTTCCCAAATGATATTTTCAATAATCCATGCTAGATCATTATTGTTGAAAAGAAAGGTGCTGCTTAAGTGACTAAAAGACCTCTCAAATTAAATATGGGTTTCCTTGAACATACGTGTTATTTCAAGCTGCTGCAGACAATTTCTTTAAGTATCAAAAGATAATCAGCCAAAACGGAGTGAATACTTCATTTAACTATCAAAAATATCTTCCTCTTGGAAAATGAAAGACTTCTCAATGGATATCACAACAAAAATCTCCCGAACATTCTCGAAATAATCGATATTGGTGAAAGCAGTAAGAAAATAACAAACTACCAGAAAAACCATGAAATCTATATTATTATTAAATATTTCTTTATCCTTATGTTATCATTGCCGTAGTTTTTTATTAGATACAGATTCAGATTTCTTATCATAGCTTGCCCATTCAATTATCTAGAGCACAAATCTATCATGAACATAATGAACTATTTGAAAATAAATAAGCACTAGCAAGGAATTATAAATAAGGACAATTATATTCTAGTCATGGTGTTCTATCTTTGAGAATGTTGGCTACCTTATTAAGTGACACTAAACAAAGAATTAACTAACAATCAAATCATATTCATCCATTTTAACTAATAGTTAAATAAGGAGGATATTGAATTGTTTGCTTATGTTTATTAATAGAAATTGAAATTGACAGTTTGTTTGTTTTTCTTCATCCCACAGCAAACTAATCTAATGCAAAACAATTAAATCGATTCAGCAATTTAGCAAAAAAATATATTTTTGTAAAAAAAATTAGAAGGGAAAAGCAAGTCATAAAGCAAATGATGTAGCATCAAATAAGCTTAGATAATCTACTGATAAATCATGTTAGGATTTAAGTGAATGAAAATTATTAATTTAGTCAATTTGTTCATGCATCTAGTTTGTTGGCTCATTAATAGGATTTCCCTCTTGTAAAAATTATATTTAATGAACGAATGAACACAACATGCAATCAACTTAAAAGGATCTCTGTCATTTCTTAGCATTTTCAAAAATAGACTATGCTTGAGAGCTACCCTAACCTATTCATTTTACTATCGAAGTTAGCAATTTCTAGGACATCTTCGATTATTATGCTATTACCTGTCTAAGAGAAGTTAATCCCAAAGTAGTAGCTCTCATCAGGCTTTATCTTCGTTGGGTCATCGAGTTCTACAATCTTCGAGTAATTTGGGTAGTCAGAAGCAGCAAAATATCTTTCAGCTAAGTGCAATCTCACTTCAATCCTTTTTTGCATAAAGGTTCCTTATGAATATCAATGATCTGCCTCGAACTACTTTATTCAAGCCACTTTTCTTTTTCAATTCATCGTAGCACATTCCCTGATCGCCAATATACTCTAGATCTTTTTTGAGACTTGAAATCAAACCAAAACAAAAGTCAGGTGCTTAGTGATTATTGTTATTGAACCCAAGCCGTATTATGTATTTCGTTGTTGGTATCAATTGTTGACTTAAGTAACCTTGAATGCAGCTGAATTATTAGCTATTAGTGAATATCTTGATTCCATTGTTGAAGATTCTTTCAGTTTTCAAGAGATATTTGGAACTTTGACATTGTGAAGAAGGAATGATTTTCAAAATGGAAATTATTGAACTTGAACTTTAATAAAAGTTTTAAATACTACTTTATATTTGCGAAGGTTATTGGAATAGCTATTATTCCATAATATTGGTTTTTTGTTCCAGTTGATATTTTTGTGATTTCGTTAAATTGAACCCGCCTGTTACTGAAAATGAAGACTCTCTGTTGAATGAGCACTTCAAAATAATGTAAACAAGGTGATTTAAAATAACAAACTAAACCATTCACTACTCTAAATGGTATTTATGAAAATTTAATTTACATTTAAATCTACTTTGAATGGATTAATTGGAAGTTTTATTGATTGAGGAGAAGAATTAGTTCTAGAAAGCGGGCTCAAATCTGCGAGAAGACCGGATATCAAGGCCATTATTTGTTTTGGCTGCTCTGAAAAATCTCTAAACAATTTCTGAAAGTTCATGTAGTTCTTGTTTACTATTTGAGTGTTCTTCTTGGAGTTCTAGCAGTGCTTCTTAATGAATTCAGCGAGTTTTTTGTTTCCTTCGTCGTTCTCCTGCAAGATTCGCTTGAGCTCTTCTGTCTATGAAACTTATTGAAGTGAAGATTTTGTGAGATCAAACAAGTTGCGCAGCTAAATGATGCTGTTTTTGGAGGCTTTCTTTGCTTTTTCTAAGTGCTATTCAATGGTCTATTTGAGGGAGTAATAGAATTCCTCTATTTGGGTTGTCATTGAAGATATGGAATCCACATAGGAATTAAGTGTTTATTGCAGCTATGGATCTGCAGAAATCACTGGATAATTAGTTAAAAAGCTATCTTCAGATGCTTTCAATAATTGCCTGATGGAGAGAGTGTTCTTCATTGAGATGTTTTATTCAGAAATACAGGCCACACATATTCTAGGGTCAGACACAGTTTAGCTCAAGTGGATGAACTCGCTAAATTCTCTAGGATGCCTCTCGCATGCTTTCGAAACAATTTGTTCGATTTTGCTTTAAAAAATCCATGACTTCGTGTCAAAGTCATTGTTGTAGCTGACTGCATCCATGTTTAAACAGGGATTTCGATGGCAAATAAGGTTACCAAAAGAAATAAAAAGTAATTTATTTCTCAATATTCTTAATTCAAAGAATTCACCTCTTAGAATGCTGTGTGAGTTTCTATTATTTCTCTTTTTTTGTTTTTTTTTAAAAATAGTTGAAAATCCATTTCAAGATCTCTATGGTTAAGCGAAACTAGTAAGTAGGTTCTTTTACGTAAGTTGCTGTGCTGAATGGAAAGAACAAATAATTCCTTTGTCTTAATACAATTTTTATTCAAAAATTGACATATTTCGAGATATGACTAAGATTGTTACATTTAAGAAAAAAAATTACAACAAAAAATGAAAGAACACGTAATCATGCAAATAGATCAGTTTGACAATAGTTTTTCTTCTTCTCAGCTAGTCTAATACTAAAATAATATATATTCAGTCATTTATCAAAAACGCACCCTCAAAGAGAATTAGCAAAGAACAAATTGAGAAGTGTATGTGGATGCAAATAATGTAAGCATGAATGGAAAAGCTGATTTTATTTACACTTAAATTGAATTATGATGTTATTGGATGAAAATGATTACTTATTATTAAATAAGTTTATCCAGCTGGAATAAATATTGGCGCATAACAAATATTTTCTCTTTTAAAATGAAAATCTATTTGTTAGTAAGCTCAAAAAGAACATACAAAGAATGAACTTAATGATCTCAATATTTTTTTTGCATTTTTCTATTTTAAATATTGTTTTCAGATATTCAACATTTTGTTATCAAAATTGTCAACTTTGATTACATAACAATAATATGCTGTTCCAGTTGTAACCGAAGTTAATCCCGAAGTAGTAGCTCTCATCAGGCTTTATTTTAGCTGGGTCATTGAGTACAACAATGTTCTAGTAATTCGGGTAGTCGGATGCAGCAAAATATCTTTGAGCTAAGTGTAATCTAACCTCTATCTTCTTTTGAGAAAAACTTTCTTATTAGTACAATTTGCTGCCTCGAACTACTTTATTCAATCCATCTTTTTCATACCATTGTGAATAGCACATTCCTTATTTATAAATAGGCTCAAGATCTTTTTTGTTACTTGAAATAAGGCCCAACGAAAATTTTGATTATTATTGATAATCACTAAGGAATTGAAACCTTATTAAATATTTCGTTGTTGAAATCAATGGTTGGTTAAGTAACCTTAAGCATGTTAGTATTCAGAGCCAATGAGAGTTAGCTTGATTTATTGGTTATTCATTCTATGAGCATTCAATTATTGAACTGAGTTTAGGAAGTTTTAAGAAGGAGTGATGTCCACAGTCGAAAGGACTGATAGTGATTCTTCTTTTTTGATATTTTATTAAGCTTTCTAAGGATCTTAAAAATCATATTATTCCTTGTTATTGAGTTTTTCTTAGATTTAATTTTGTTATCTTTTTTGAGTGAACCTTTAAAACCTCCGAAATTACTGCTTACCTTTGAGTGAACCCTTCAAAGCAAAATTAACAATGTGAGTAAAATATCGACCTTAGCAATTACAACTCTAAATTTTTTTTTTATTATTTACATTTAAGTCATCTATGATTGGATCATTATGTAAAGGTTTGCAAAGAAAAGATAAACTATTCCCTGAAAATAGGCTCAAATCAGCTAGGAGATTGGATACTTAAGCCATTATTTGGTTAGGCTGTTCGACGGAAAAATCTCTAAATAATTTTTGAAAGTTCAAGTAGTTCTCGTTGATTAATGCGGTGTTCTTCTCGGAGTTCTAGCAATGATTCTTAATGAATTCAGCGAGCTTTTTGTTTCCTTAGTCGTTCTCCTGCAAGATTCGCTTAAGCTCTTCTGTCTATGAAACTTATTGAAGTGAAGATTTTATGAGATCAAACAAGTTACGAAGCTAAATGATGCTGTCTTTGGAGGCTTTCTTTGTTTTTCTATGCACTATTCAATGGTCTATTTGAGAGAATAGTAGAATTCCTCGATTTGAGTTGTCATTGAAGCTATGAAGTTCACATAAGAATTAGGTGTTTATTGTAGCTATGGATCAGTCGAAATCACTGAATAATTTGTTAAAAAGTTATCTTCTGATGCCTTCAACACTTGCCTGATGGAAAGAGTGTTCTTCATTGGGATATTTTGTTCAGAAATGCAAACCATGCATATTCTAGGGTCAGAAGTAGTTTAGCTCAAGTGGATGAACTCGCTAAATTCTCCAGGATGCCTCGAGCAAGACTTAGAAACAATTTGTTCCATTTTGTTATCTAAAATGCATAGCTTCTTTTAGAAGTCATAGTTTTAATTGACTGGTTCCATGTTTGAGGGGGGGTTGGAATTTTAATGAGGTTACTAATAGAAACAGAAACTTTTAGTTTTTATCTTAATTCAAAGATTCTATCCCTTTTTCAATGATATGAGATTTATTTTTTCTTCTTCTTAAATTCGTTTAACCCCTGTCCCCCTCAACAAATTCAACATAACTTAAATTCTTTCTCAAAGTTTTCATAAATAAGGCAAGTCAATACTAAAGTCAACCACAAATAAGTGCTACTTCAACCCAACATTAGTAGTAACAATAACACTTCAATAATTATCTTGCTCAAGATTCATTTGTGAATAGCTTTTTTATGTATTAGAAATCGTTACTTATGTCAATAAATTATTCTAATTGAAAAGAATAGAAGACACTCAACTTATCGAATAGGCAAGAAGATAAGTAGGTTGCCTAAAGGGAATAATACACTTTTTATGATGAAAGAGAAATAAATGAATGTCTGTTTTAATAGAATTTCTTTGCTTGTAAAATCCATAATAAACAAAAATACAAATATTGTATTATGCAGCTGGAATGTTCGCTCATAACAAATATTGCCCTCCTTATTAACGAAAGTTATTTTATTAGTTAGCTCAAAAAGAATATGCAATCAATGGACTTTATTTTTATTGTCTCTATCTTTTTCTCACATTTTCTAGTATTAATATTGGTTTCAGATATTCGACATTTTGTTACCAAAGTTGTCAACTTTGATTACATCCTTCACTATTGATAAGTTATCTTCTTTTTAGATATTTTCTTAAACCTTCCAAGGATCTTAAATATGTTATGATTGTCTATTATTGTGTTTTTCTTAGGTTTAAAATATTGGTTATCTCTTTTGAGTGAAACCATTTGTGTTTCGAAATTATTGCTTACCAGAGATTTAATTCTGCAAAGAAAAGTAAACATTGTGAATAAATGATTAACCAAAGCATTTACAACTCTAAATTGTGTTTTTTATCTTTATTTACCTTTAAGTCATCTATGTTTGGATTATTATGTGTAGATTAATAAAGAAAAGATGAATTGTTCCCTAAAAATAGGCTCAAATCTGCGAGGAGACTGGATACCTATGCCATTATTTGGTTAGGCTGCTCTAAGGAAAAATCTCTAAACAACCTCTGAAAGCTTGTATATTTCTTGCTGACTATTGCGGTGTTCTTTTAGGAGTTCTGACAGTGACTCTTAATAAATTCAGATAGTTTTTTGTTTCCTTCGTCGTTTTCATGCAAGATTTGCTTGAGCTCTTCTGTCTATGACACTTATTGGAGGGAAGATTTTGTGAGATCAAACAAGTTACTAAGCTAAATGAGGCTGTCTTTGAAATCTTTTTATGCTTTTTCTATTCGTTATTCAATAGTCTATTTGAGGGAACTGAAGAACTACTCGATTTGAGCTGTCATTGAAGATATGGAGTTCACAAAGGAATTCATTGTTTATTGCAGCTATGGATCAGTCGAAATCACTGGATAATTCGTTAAAATACTGTTTTCTGATGCTTTCAACACTTGTCTGATGGAGAGAGTGTTCTTCATTGGGATATTTTATTAGGAAATGCAGACCATGCATATTCTAGGGTCAGAATCAGTTTAGCTCAAGTGGATGAACTCGCTAGATTCTCCAGGATGCCTCGCGCAAGTCTTCGAAACAATTTGTTCGATTTTGCTTTATAAAATACATGAGATTATGTCATTTTAGTTGGCTACTTCCATGGTTGTGGGTTGAACTTTTAAATAAACTAAATAGAAATTTTCTTGTTTTTTAATAATCTTAATTCAATCGAATTCATCTCTTTTTAGACGGTGTGAGATGTAATTATTTCTCTAAAATTAGTTTAAAACCTCATTGTGCATCTCATCAAATATCAGTTGTAAAAACTTACATCTCAAAGTTTTCATAAACAAAGCAAGTGAATACTAAAAGCAACACAATAAGTGCGTATTCAATTCCAAAATTAGTATCAACAACAATACTATCATCAATGACAACAACTTTAATAATTCACATGTTTAAGATTCGTTTAAGAACAAAAATATTTTTGTGTTAGAAATCTTTACCAGTAATATCCAAAGTGTATTGACTTGAGCTTTGTTTTTGAAGGAATACCTCAATAATTTAAAAAGTTTTGTCTTGAGATCAGCCTAAGGTATCCTATTGCCAAAGGAAGTCAGGTCAAGAAAAAATTAGTTTACAAGAGAAGGAGATATTTATATACTACATACTACATACTACATACTACATACTACATACTACATACTACATACTACATACTACATACTACATACTACATACTACAATAGAAAATATGAAAAAGAAAGCTACATCAATATTTTATTAAGAACAATACTAAATAATCAAGAAATATCATTTAATTCGTTCAAATTACAATTGCAGCACTAAGAAAGAACTTTAGATGCCAAAATGAAAGATAGAGGTTAGCAAAATGGAAATAAAATGAGAAAAAATGAAAGATAAATGATAATACTTATTAAACGACTTAGTGTTGTATGCGATAGTAAGCAACCATTTTGAATAGAATACATTTTAATTAAGATGAACAAATAATATAATTATTCTTGAATATCTAAGAAGGATCAAACAAATCAACCATCGTATCATACTACTATTATTAGAAGCCTCTTCACTATTGAAAGGAAGGATAAAGAAAGAGAGATAATAAATTGAGAGAAAATTTACAAAGAAAAAATGTTTATGTGCTTTTATTGTTGGTTTCTAAACGTGAAGGCTTATATATCAGTTCATATTTTTGGGATTTCTTTGATTTTTATTAGCTTTTTTTAAATAAAAACTTCAAGAGATGCTTGTTTTGGGAAAGTAAAGAATTATTTAGAAACAATTTATTTTCTATTTTCGAAGGTAATTGCTGATATTTATTTTCAAAAACAAACTTCATGAGATGCTTAATAATACAATAATCAATTAATAGTTGATTAATTCGCACAGAAAAGAGCTTCTGTTTTACTAAAAAGAAAAGGAAAAAGAAGAGGAAAGAAACAGCCAAATAATTTTTAAAAGAAGGAGAAGAATTGTTTGCGGGAGGAGAAGAATCAAAACAAAATTAATTAAATTGTGAATTGTTTAGTTGCTGCGATGGGTCTAAAAATGAGAAGTTAATTATTGAAATTATTAATTTTTCTGATGAGCAGCAGCAGCTGATCACCCTACGTTTTTTCAATTGTAAGAAGGGAGATTTATAAAATAAATGTTTTTTAAAAGCACCCAAACCTTCCGCATATCTTGATTTATGGATGTTATACTTAACATGATAACTGCTAATAAAAGATTAATAATTTTCTCTTCCACCTTTCTTCAGAGAGGGCTAGTTTTAATCCACAAAAAGAAATATTTAAACAGATCTTTTATTTTATTTTATAAAAGAGGATCATTTTTTGTTGAAAGCTTCTAGGAGTTGAGGAGAAAGCGTATGTTTGGTTAGAGGTTTAAAAAGCTCGAAAGAACAAAAACCATGAAGAAATAAGGCGGGATATGTATCTGCATTTGTTAGAAGTAAGAAATCAAAAGGAAAATGGAGAAACTGGCTTGAATGCATTATTTAGTTCATTTCTGTGAAGATTCAAGCTAGAGAATAGAGAGAATAAATATTTGAATATTTATGAGGAAGAGATATTTTTGGAAGAGAAAAAAGAGATAAAAATAGCAAGAAAAAAAGCAGAATTTTCATTGCTCGCAAGCTGAATGAGAGTTGTTCTTTTATTTCCCAACACTATTTAGGACACATTTGTTGTTTTTAGCTTGTCTGGTTTCGATTATCAGTTTTTTTTGTAGCAGTATCCCTAATCTGAATTCTCTTTCTCAATATTTTCCTTCTGTATCTTTATCCCCTGTTTTTGCGTTGAAAAAGAAGCCCCGAGCAAATAAATCTAATAATCTAAAGATTAAAAAAACAATTCTTAATTCTAATAATACATCACGCAAAAAGAGAGATAGAAAGAAAGAAAAATGGAACAAAATTCCTCCTAAAGTAGTGCAGGTTAAGAAGAAGACAAATGGAAAGCTTAGACCAAGCAAATAGAAGCCTTCAAAAACTTGCCAATTTAAGATAAGATTAATCACATCGTTTTAAAAATATCCAAACAGACTACAGGAACCTAATAGGCATTTCCGCTGTTTTAGATTTTCACCGAACTCTACCCATTGCTTGAAGATCTAGATAACTTTAAGACTGCCATTTCTGATGACTAAACAAAGACTTTGTATCTGAAATATCATACCTTCATCAAGCAATCGAATCTAAATGCTGTGTCTCTATCAAAAGCTAGCTTGAATCCTACCCCCGAAAGAATGGTGGAAATCAAAAATAGAATCTTAGAAATGATGGGAAACATTAAGACTCTTCACAGTCAAGCTCTCATGGCTACGAAAAAGCATATTCTCTGGATGGACCCAAAATAGTCCAACAATTCATTAGAACTTTAGCAACTTGAAAAGGACTACAAGGATGAAGTTATTGTAAGATATTACACCGACAACAAAAAATTCAGAGAAGATGTACTCGAATTGAAGGGATTTCCGACAGTAGTCATCTTGAGTGCAGCAGCAGCAGGTCCAAATATCGAAAAAGGAAATGGAGATCACTTTCAGTTTTTAAAAGAAAATAAAAAAGCTCTTAGATTGAGAGGAGTTTTAATCTATTGTGGACAATTTGGGTTAGATAACCTCAAATATTTGTTGAAAGATGAATCTAGATTACTGCGAAACATTACTACTGAGTATTCAGAAATGATGGAAGCTGTTAAAAACTTAGTTGTCCCTCTAGACTTTAAAAGAGTAATCCCTGTCTATTAATTGGACGCTTATCTTTCGGTTACAGCTAAAAACAACCTTATTTCTTTTTCTCAAAATGATTGGAGCTCACGATCGTTAGTGGAACTACACCCTAATAAAGTTAACTACAAAGATATCTTCAAGCGAGCTAAAGATTTGATATCTTGCAAAGGGATTCGGATGAGGACTGAATTAATATAGAAAATGGATAATATTCCAGCCGAAATTGAGAAATTATTCAAATCAACACAGTAAAATAACGAAGAACTTTCTAAATCTCTGATGAGTCTCTATTCGAGAGAAAATGCAGATATTCCTGTTTATAATGTTCTGAATTCTACCCTGAATATCATGAACGAAGATTTGATTAAGATTATGCAGCCTTTTATTGACCTTTTCTTGATTGCGCTGTACTTCTATGATGATTTTCCTGATTCAATAATAAAAAAACCAGTTGAAAATTAAGTCCCAATAGTCTATGATTTCTATAGGGGATCAACAATTCCAGATGAATAATTCAGCAATGATTCCATAAAAGTTAATAATTTTATTACTCTTCCAGGTTTTAGCTCGTTCTCAACAGACAAGAAAGTCGCAGCTGTTTTCATCCAAACAAATATTGGATTCGTAGATTCTTAGCCTGTGATTTTCAACTATAAATACAAAACTGGAAATCAATTCTATAATAATCGCCCAAAATTCATTGACAAAGTCTCTAAATTCGATGAAAAAGAATACCTAGTATATCCATTTACTCTCTTCCGCATTACAGAAGTTAGTCCACCAACAGATATCAAAGAGCACTATGATATTGTATTGACCATTAATTGAGAGAGAGAAAAGCAGAAGCAGAAAAATTAATTGCAGTATATAAAATCTTTCTTGTTTAGTGTTTTGAGAGAGAAGGGGAAAGAAATATTGACTTTGTGTCTCACATGCAAAAAAACATTAATCAACATTTTTTATTTTAATTATTTAGGAAGAAAAAAAGAATGTTCTCAAAATGAAACAATAAATAAATAAAAAATCGGAAAAATATTTAATCTTTTTAATGAAATGGTTAATAATTATGATATTGTATTTCTTAAGGATGTTTATTTATGCAAATAGATCAGTTTGACAATAATTTCTTCTTCCCAGCTAATCTAATTTTCAAAATTACAATTATTCAGTAATATATAAAAAAATACACCTCAAAGGAAATTAACAAGGAATGAATTGAGAAGTAAGTGAATGTAGATAATGTAAACAAGAGGGGGAAAGCAGATATTATCTATCCATAAGTTGAATTGTGATTTTATTGGATGAAAATGTTAATTATTATTATCAAATTGGTTTATGCAGCTGGAATGTTGGCTCATAACAAATATTCCCTCCTTAAATATGAAAAGTTATTTTATTAGTAAGCTCAAAAAGAATATTCAATCAAGTTTATCATCTCTTTGGTTTTCTCTCATTTTCTAAAAAACATTTTTGCATCATTGATACGACATTTTGTTATCAAAGTTGTTAACTTTGATTACATCCTCCAATATTAAGCTATTCCATTTTAAACCAAAGGTTATCCCGAAGTAGTAGCTCTCATCAGGCTTTATCTTAGTTGGGTCATCTAGTTCAACCATGTTCTGGTAATTCGGGTAGTCGGATGCAGCAAAATATCTGTCAGCTAAGTGCAGTCTAAACTCTATCCTTTTTTAAGAAAATCTTCCTTATTGGTACAATTCGTTGCCTCGAACAACTTTGCTCAATCCATTGCTTTAAATCCATTCTGAATAGCACATTCTTGAATTATAAATAGAATCATAATCTTTTTTGTTATTTGAAATAAGGCCCAAAGAAAAAAAAGGTTATTGATGATTATCACTTAGTAATTGAACCCTTATGATATATTTCGTTGTTGGATTCAATTATTGGCTTAAGTAGCCTTAAACATCTTTGAATTCATAGCCAATAAGGGTTAGTTTGATTTATCCGTTATTAATTCTATCAACATTCAATTATTGAACTGAATTTAGGAAGTCATAAGAAGGAGTGACGTTCACAGTGGAAATTACTGATAGTTACTCTTCTTTTTAAATGTTTTCTAAAGCCATCTAAGGATCTTAAATATAATATTATTACCTATTATTGAGTTTTTCTTAGGCTTATTTTATTGGGTATTTCTTTTGAGTGACCTAAAATGTCCTTCGAAATTATTGCTTACCATCGATTGAACTCTTCAAAGGAAAGAAAATATTCTTAATACAATAATGAACCAAAGCTTTATCATCTCTAAATTGTGTTTTTTTATCTTTATTTACCTTTAAGTCATCTATGTTTGGAATATTATGTGAAGCTTTACAAAGAGAAGATGAATTATTTCCAGAAAACAGGCTTAAGTCTGCTAGGAGACTGGATACCTATGCCATTATTTGGTTAGGCTGTTCTAAGGAAAAATCTCTAAACAATTTTTGAAAGCTTGTGTAGTTCTCGCTGACTATTGCGGTATTCTTCTCGAAGTTCTAGCAGTGACTCTTAATGAATCCAGCGAGTTTTTTGTTTCCTTAGTCGTTCTCCTGCAAGATTCGCTTAAGCTCTTTTGTCTGTGAAACTTATTGAAGTGAAGATTTTGTGAGGTCAAATAAGTTGCGCAGCTAAATAATGCTGTCTTTGGAGGCTTTCTTTGCTTTTTCTATGCTCTATTCAATGGTCTATTTGAGGGAATAGTAGAATTCCTCGATTTGAGTTGTGATTGAAGCTATGGAGTTCACATAGGAATTCATTGTTTATTAAAGCTATGGATCAGTCGAAATCACTGGATAATTTGTTAAAAAGCTATCTTCTGATGCCTTCAACACTTGCCTGATAGAGAGAGTGTTCTTCATTGAGATATTTTATTCAGAAATGCAGGCCATGCATATTCTAGTGTCATAAGCAGATAAGCTTAAGTGGATGAACTCGCTAGATTCTCCAGGATGCCTCGAGCAGGACTTCGAAACAATTTGTTCAATTTTGTTATCTAAAATGCATGACTTATAGTCGAAGTCATAGTTTTAGTTGACTGCTTCCATGCTTGAGGGGGGAGGAGGTGTAGGACTTTTGATAGGGTTACCAAACAAAATAAAAAAGTTTATTGTTTTTTAATAATCTTAATTCAAAGTTTCAATCCCTTTTTCGATGGTTTGAGATGTAATTATTTCTTTATTTTTTGAGAATCTTTTTGTTTTAATAGAAATGAATTTAGTTTAGGTATTGTAGACAAAAAATTCACATTTTTCTTCAAAAGAGGATTCTTTTTTGTCAATTCATTACTAGGCATGGATTTACAACAACAAAAAGAAATCAATATTCCAGTTAATAATTTGAATTATCAAGCAACATGCAAATTCTACATCAAAACCAGTTAAATCAATCTTTTATGGACTTTATTAACATTTCGTTTGTGCAATAACTCAAAATATAATATTCTCTGCATTATGTTCTTCTTTCATAGAGAGGCTAGATGCTTTCTGAAATAGTCCATGTTTTTTTGTATGCAGATCTACTCATCAATGCAAATATGAAGCATATTCCTGTAGTCTGGGTCTTTTACGTGAATTAAATCCTCATGAGAATTTAAATTTATGATCTCACCAGGCTTTCCAGGAAGTTCAATTTTCTTGAAATCAAGTGTATTTATACGGGAAGATTCGTATTTCTTGAGCTCTTTTTCGAGAACATCGATTAAGAAGTTACAGATTATTCTCTCGTTTTCGTCGCTGATTGGCTCATCGAAATCCTTGTATGTCCTTGAAGCAATCTTTGGGTTCATTACAAGATCTTCGTTTCTTAAGAAGTAGATTCGTAGGGTTCTTAAAAGATTCTTGTTAATTCGATTTTAGTGTAAAACAAACCTACAAGATAAATCAAAGGGATATGAAAGCGATTAGAGATAAATATGGGCTAAAATGCAACAATTTTATTGATTTATTGTGGTCAAACAAAAGACACTTAAATATCATACTTATCTAAGGTGAAATCTTCTTGTGTTCTGAAGACTTTTTATTTGAAATCGAACAGTTATCCTGTGTAATCAAGATACTCATCAAAATTCAATGAGATAGGTAGATCATTGAACTGATTAACTTGATTCACAAACCCATATCGCATGAGGAAATCTAGATTATTCATATTACCATAGTTCAGTGTTAGTTCCTCGCCTTTTGGAATATCTTTGATCGCTTTTACAACCACGAAACTTTCACTTTCATGCTGATAGTAAGTCCCAAGTATCTTGCAATTCGGCTCAAATGAGTGGTTTATCCAATCCACAACAGGAGCCATGATGACAACTGAGTTCATATCGAGAAACTTAGGCTGCTCAGGTAAAAAGTTTAAGTTTCTGCTTCGTACGATTGACATAAGTTCGATGAATTTTTGAGGATTAAAGCCAAACATTCTGTTCTGAATCAGATCTTCATTCATGCTCTGGAATTGCGAATGTGTCGAACTGACTAAGCTTGCTAACTGAGAGGAGTAAATACCTGGGGAAATAGCATAAATGAGGAATCAATTTAAGAAAGAAACGGAGGCAAGATAGGACATCCCCAGGTTAATAAATGGCTTGTATGGTTATGAAAAAGTTAAAATATGGATGAATTTTTATGTTTTTCGAATAATTATTTCTATGTTACCTTTCAAGGTGTCCGAGCTCCAAGATAATGGATTCTTAGGTGTGACTTAAGTAGCATAGGAATCAATAAGGTATTTCGCGAAGGGATGAAGAGACAGAGATTCTGTGGAGGATTACGCGAAGATTTAACAGATGATCTTCAAGATATTCTGCGTGTAGTATAACTGCGGGAGGTTCTTTTCATAGTATTTAGAGGCAATTTTGCTGACAGCATTATTGATTTCATATGCTTTAATTCTATCGCAGCCTACTAGCTCTAATCCTGTGATGCATTTCTCAGTAGAGACCAAGAACACTTCTTCCTTTGCTAATATGTCTTCACCAGCAATTATTCCTAATCCTTTGTTTATTGATAACTTCTCATCGTAGATTTAAGCTAACTCAATAGGTTTCTGCACTCTGACCTTGAAGCTGCCTTCTTTATTAGCCCAATTGAAGAGTTATCTTGTTTAAGGGAATCGCTGAGAGGATTTAGATGCAAACTCTACTCCTAGTCTTCTCATATTGTGTTTGTTTCTTGTTTTCTAAAAGTATCTCTGTTTTTTTATGAGATTACCTCGAAGAAGATATTTCAAACATTCCACAAGGAAGATCTCCTTTGTTTTAATTCCAGATATTGAAAGGATCACTGAAGGTATCAAAAATGTGACAGGAGAATATCTAATTAGTTTTCTTTTTATTTTGACAATTAAAAAAATGAATTTAAGACGATAATTATTTATAAATCTGAATGAGGAACAAAGAATTTCTAGTTTAGTTAAAAACAACAAGGAAGAAATTTTATTCTTTAAGTGAAAGAATTTGGTAAATAAAGGGATTTTCAAGCATAAAGGCAAAATATTGGTTTTGAAGGCTACATGAAGAATTGAGCAAATCAAGGTCATCAAATAGAAAAAAAGATGATTTAAAAGTGTTGATTTCAGCCAAATATTTCAAAAAATCTAGAAAGCTTCCAACAAGAGCAGAAATCGAATAGCCATCAATTATTTGAGCCCATTAAACCAAATAATTTAGTAATATATCAATACTTTTGGTTCTTATCTTGTGGTTTTGCATGAAAATGACAAAATCAAGCCCTCTTCAAAATAGATTTATTTTTAAAATCAAGTATTTAAAAGGCAGGGTATTTCGTCCATTAAAGGAAAGAGACTTCTTTGATCCATTAACTGATTCTAAAAAATGTGCTCAGAATATTTTTAAATACATTTTGAAATCAAGTTATCATATGGTAAGTTTAGACAAAGATATTGAAAAGTTCGATAGGGAAAAAAGGGGGGATGATAGGATTAATTTGCAAAGGATTCTTCTTCTTTTCTTTAGATGAATGAAGAAATAAAAATTAACTTGAAGAGAACGATGATTTTTTGGGTTCAATTAGACAAATAGACAGATTATTTGATAAAGAGAGCAAATATATGATTTAACCGTTTTATTACTAGTAATTGCTTTTTTAAGATACGCTTTTTACAGTAAGATTTCTTAGCAAACTGAAACAAATGAATAAGCATAAAAAATACGATTTTAGGGAGAAAATGTTAGATTTTTGAAAGAAAAAACAAAGAAAATAAGCTAAAATTGAATTTAAAATGTTGAAGTTTTTGAGAAGATGCTTCGATTTGAGATATTAATGGAATGAAATGAAAAAGAGCGAGTAAGATGATAGGATTGTTGAAGAACTAAGAGGTTACACAGAGTTCCAAAATAGAAGAGACAAAAAATTAATTTTTCTGAATGTATGGAAAAGGAGGGCAGGGAGGAATGCTACGAAGGTAAACAGAGATAAAAGGGCAGAGAAGACGTCAATAAAAGCAAAAAACAAATAAACAAGAAGAGACTACAGATATTAAAAAATCAAATATAATAATTAAAGTACTCCCCCCTCTCCCCTTCCCAATTATGCTTTCATTTGAATAATACATCACTAGACTCTCTTTCTCACATTCTTTATTCGTTGCAATATCATCACAAGCTACAAAAATTTATTATTTTTTATAATCTTGCACACTGGGGAATTTATTTCTCCTTATGCACAACATCTTTAAGCTTTTAGTACCTAATTGCTTCAGAGAACAAAAGTTGGCTCAGAATATGCTAATAAGGACTAGGAAGGATGTTCAAAAGATTGATAAGAATGGTTAAAAAAAATGGAAATTTGATTGCAAAAATGAACAATAAATCACATTTTGATTCATCAACTTCCCTTGTAAAAGTTGAAGTTTTTCGCGTAGGTTTAAAGGGGCAAATGCGGAAATAGACGGAATACTTCGATTAAAACCAAGGGAAAACCTCTGGGGAGAAGGAAAAAGGTGCTATAAATTATAATAATACTAATAATATCTCAACAAGGAAAAGGAAAAAGAAAAGCCTTCAGTGAAAAGATCATCAATAGTGAATATCTCAACTAATAACAGAGAGGACTGGCTAATATCAACACATCTTGGACATCGATGCTCGGGGATTACAAAACTAATACTTCTTTTTCTTACCATGGACATGTTCCTCAGTCTTAAGGTTACCCTTTGTCCTTGCCTCGTCAACAAATCGAACCATTTTATCTTGGAAACAACTAGAACTTGCAGAACATCAGCCCTGTAGTAACTCAACTTAGAAAAGATGTGCAGGTTTACCAGGATAACACTGAATACAGCTAAATGATCCCATAGATGGTGATTCCAGTGAGTGCTGATGGTTCCTATATTCTAGTTCAAGAATGGATTTAAATCTTGGAGTTGGAGACTCATATACCTCTATCTCAAGCTTAATACGTGAATGTTTGGGATCCAATCAGCAAAAACTACTTCAACATTGCTAAATTGGTTTAATTTTCAGCAGCTAATGTTCTTGTTTCTACACCGATCTACATTCGCTATGCTCCAAATATTTAATTAATACAGTAATAGCTGAACAAGACATAATAGGCCTATATTTCTTCTGGTTCATCACCTACTCCTTCAATATTTCAAGCACTTGCTAAGGGAAACAAATAGCAGTAATAGTATTACCAACCTAAATAGCAAGAAGAAAATGAGGAATATACTGAGCTTCTTCCAATGATAAAAAATGAAAATTTCTCTCCAAAAAACAATGAAATGGAGTACAAATCTGTAAATCAAGGAAATCTTCTTCATTTCCCTGGTACAATCAAAATGGAAGAAGGTAATAACCCCACCACAACAGGCGCAGTCACTGGCATGCCGCAAACCCCTAAAACTGAAGCGGAAGACTCATCTGAAGAAAATCTTGAAACATTCAAACTAAAAGGATACAAAAAGAGGAATTCTGATAAATTTAAGCTCTCTTCAGAAAAATCTCCTTCAAGTAAACAAACAAATTCAAAACATTTTAGATCTATTGTTTCAAATGAAGTAGAGTCTCATAGATTTTTAAAAAGCTTTTTTTAATTATTTTCAAATGCAATTAAAGAAACATAAAGAGGGAGGGGGAGGGAGAAATATATTGCTAATTTATTACTTTAGAAGGAATTATTGTTGTTGTTGCTTTGGGGGGAGGGGGGAGAATGAAAAAAGGGTTGATTTGTGATTATGCTGAAAATTTGAGTGGATATTAATCAAACACTGTAGAACGCTTGCTAAATTTGTTTAAATTATGATTTTAGTATCCTTTACAAATAGAACTAAAGTCTTTAACTCTTCCCCCCTCTTTCATTAATAAATTTGAGAGATTTTATAACTTTTCTTCTCTCTCAATCTATTTCTTTCTTTAATTTTGAAATCTTATGAATTGTTATTAAATCATTCTTTCTAAAACAGAAAAGCATGTTCCTCGTGAGAAAAGAGTCAAAGAACGTTAAATTAGTTACGTTAAGGGTAAAGTCGATGAATGGAGAAGTCTCTATGAAAATGGAAAATCTTGTTTTATCGGCTAGAATGAAAAAGTTAATTTAGACTCTGCAGCGCAGATAGTAGGCCTTTCTCGTAAAACTTTAGATGATTACTATGCGTAAATAAGGAAAGCCTAGCGATATGGGTTTGACTTCGAGTTGAATGGATTTGAAAAAATGGGATCACTGAGAAAGTTCGTTAAAAAAATGTCTGAGAATAATACTAATAACTTCGATGAAGATTCCAGTGAGAACATTGAATGTTAAAGAACTGTCATGTTCCACACACCTTAGCTCAAGCCTACTGCAACAGTAGCTATGACCACGCAATCTTCAGAAGATCAAGATCAAGAAATTTCAGGAAGAAAAAATGTCTTCAGAAAATATTCTGAGAACAAATATGATCTTCTTAGACTCATATCTACTAGTTCGTCTACTTCCACAGCGACAACAACTCCTTCGCCAGGTGTTTTCGTTGTTCCACAAAATATCAATAATAAACTTAATAGCAATTCTGGAAATTCTTAGATGTTCACGTTGACTCCCCCTCCTTCTCAAGATCTTTAATAATTCGTAAAAATTCCTGCTCAACAAGGAGCTAAGTTAACTGGCCCTTCGTCTGCTATGGCTCAAGCTAATAACAACAATAATTGTATGAAGTTCAACTCTGGATGTTAATATGGTTCCTAAAATCCAGATTAGAGTCTTTTCACTAGTGAAATCCAATCTGATCCTAGCAACAACAACAACGATAATCTAGGACTCACCATTGAAGCTAATAATCATCCAATTTTCAATGCAATCAATGGAGGGAATGGATTTATCAAGTAAAAACAGCCAGAAACTAGTGGTAACTTTGTGTTAGATGGAGAAACTATGGAAATGGAAGTAGATGAATCGTTTGATTATCTCCAATCCGATCAGAACCCAGAAGAACATCTACAACAAGAAGGAACTTACATAAGTGACAAAACCTACCAAAACAGCCATAACACAGTCAACTTCAACTCGAGATTTGGATGAGATATTCTCGAAAGCCATCTTTCACAAGACTAATATTTATTCCCTCTTTTAACTACTACCTCTCCCAACAAATTCATTATCATTATCATTTATTAATATATCCTATATACAAATTAACTAATCTATATTTTAACATAAAAAACTATTATAAATTTATAAGTTCTAAGCATAATATTATTTTAAATCGATTTTAATCAATTGGCATAAATAAGGTTTTCCTTGAGTTTTTGCTAACTTAGCCAAAAATGTATGTGTTTTTATAATTTTTCCGCCCTACAAAAGTGGATATTGCTTGATGATTCAACGAAATGACTCTTTTGAGAAATAATTGATGGTTGAATCAATTGAGTCCTTTACTTGAGATGTATCTAAATTAATGGATAAAAAATATTTCAGAAATGCTTTTTATCCACAACTTCTAAGAGTTTTAGAATTGATGGTTTTCTTGAAAGCAAAACAGATAATATGATGATTGAGTGTGTTCTCACCAATAATATTTAGCTCTCCTGCCTTTTGAGTTGTATTATTACCAGTTTCATTCATTTTGAGGCTATTAAATTATTTTTAGGAGTGAACTGTCCTTTACAATAATTTATCACCCATGTTTTATGGAAATTTCATTGAAAAAATGTAATCTTTGTTTGTCTATTTTTCTAAACAAATAATTAAGCCTGAAAAGGGAAAAGTTCTTCACAATTAATTGTTTTTCCTTATTTGAATTGGTTAGCAAGAAAAAGATAATATTATTAAGAGGACAGGAAAAACGATTAAATTACATCAGTTTGATGAACATATTTACAAATTAATGACTAATAAGAGAGAAGCCAGTACTTCTCTTTCTAGTCCTAGTTAAAAAACAATCCTCTATCTCCGAAACACAAATCTAACAAGCATTTTTGAGTGGCAAATACCAAACCAAACTCTTTTTTGTTATCTATTATCAAAAGGGAAGATAAAGTTTTTGAAAATTAATATGAAAAAGTAGAAGAAATACAAAGAAACACAAATAACATATTGGTAAACTAAAGTTGAGAGAAATAGAGAGAAGTATATTGACATAGTTTAAACTGTTTTTGAAAATATTTTTCCAATTGCCTCCTCAAAAGATGTCCTCATCTTGACTACCTTCTGAACAATTTGAATCCTGTCCATAATTCTAGAGATAATCAAACTCCCTTCGAATTTCCATTATCACATGGAACAATTCCTAAGCTATCCCGAAATTCTAGTCATCTTAAGAAATAGGCTTCAGACTCAGCTAGCACTTGCGGAAAACAGAAGACTCCTGCGGCATCCCACAGTTACTAAAGACATAAATATCCCAAGCTTCTTAATCATAAACGTCATAGTAGGATTTATCGATAACCTCAATTTCTTCAAAATTGTTCCATCTAGCATATTCGTGAATACGCTAGAGCTATGAGTTGCATCTTTCTAATGCTTCTCTCTTGAATTCTTAAATCTTCTGCATTTATCAAGTGATTTAATGGTATTTTGTTATTTTGTTTGTTTAACCTTTTTTAGATGGTCTTATTTTGTAGTGGTGTGTATTATTTTTTATATTTTAAAAATATTAATTATTCGAAAAATGTCATTTTCCTTTAGCGATTTGATTAGAGATGTGCTTAACCATATTAGGTAATAACGCCTCTAGCGACGCTATTAATATGACTACGTTTAGATTTTGTCTGTTCCACTCAGGGAGTTACGTCTCTAAAATCTCGCTTAATTTTCAATGATATGACGGTATCTCCCCAGATGGTATGTAAAAGACAAATGTACATTTTTACAATTTTAAGTGGTTTTTGGAAAAATAAAATAATTCCAGAAATGTTCCTGTGAGAACAAACGAGTTTCAGGTGTTTTTAAGGAGCGAAATGAACCGTGATTTCTATGAAGAAACATGTCGATATTTCTATTGTCGTGAAAAAATAAAAGAATTAATAGTAAAACAATTAAAATTTAACTAATCAGTTGTTGTGGATATTATATTTCAGTTATTTACATTTTGTTCTAAGGTATTCTTTAGTTAAACAGTTATTATAACAATTATTAAATCTTTTTTTTCCACCAATCAACGTAATACCCGCGCTCTCCCAACTCGAATGACCAAATAATTTAAATTTCAGTTTTGGATTAAAAATTGTTTTTGACTTTGGGGATGGTTGTATTTCAGTGCGTATTACAAAATCTAATGCATATTATGAGTCTTATCATTCAAGTTTTCTATGGCTTTTCTAGCATCAACAATAAAAGAAATTTTAATTATTTATAGTACATCAGTTCTTCAGCTGAAATCATGAACAATCACGCAAAGGGGATGATTGAAGAAGAACAATTTGAAATGAGAAGTTTTTTAAAATGAAACTCTGATCTTTACTATTCTTAAACTAGACATTGTGGCATTAAGTCTACATTTCTATCTATTTCCTTCAATCAAGTTGATTTATTTTCTTGAAATAGTGAAAACTAGACACTTTCAGGGATATTAGGAAAAAACTATTTAAATTTCAACAAAATGATGACATTTATCTAATAGCAATCTAGAAATCTGCTGAAAGTATATTTGTGGTTTAAATAATGAATAATTGGAGAGAAGGCCTACAATATTTTTCATTCAATTTTTGAGTGGAAACATGAAATCTATTAATAGCATCCAAATTTTTAGACAAAAACCTCGTGATGATTAAAACTCAAATCAGGTAAAATAATCACTTTTAAATGCTGCCTTTCTTTAAAAATTGTTTTCTTTAACACATCTAGTAAAGAAACTCTTCTTATTAAAGTCGTGAAAATAAGATAACTGTGTGCAATCCTAAAATGAAGAATGACTCAGAGAGATTTGATCAAACTAGATTTTCTTAAGTAAAATGTTAAAGAATTATTTTTGAAATTTTAAATGAATTTACATAGAAAAAATAAAAAATAAAGGCGGTATTTTTGATAAATTTATTAAAAAATCTTTGAAACTCTTCTCCCTCTAATTTTTCACTAATTTTTTATCAGAAATTTGTATGGTTAACAAAAAAAATAAATTAAAAATAGCTACTCCAAATGGAAATCCAACTTAAAAAGAAGGATTTGTAGAAGCTTACCGCTCTTTATCCAAAATGTTTTATTGCTATTCAAATACTTTGTTGATTGGAAGCCACCCTTTATTTCCACTAAAAATATCACATATAAAAGATATTATTTTAAAAAAAAGCAAATTAATCTAAAACTCAATTCTATTTATCCATTTCCATAATACTCACCCTATCTCACTCTCTCTTTAAAATGTCGATCGATACAAATATCCGTATTGCAAACTTATTGAAAATCGCTGAGAAAGAACCTCCAACTAGAAAGCATTCAAAGACTAAAGTAGAACCACCTATCGAAGAGCTTTAACCATACACAATGCATATTGTTCCAAATGAATCTAAGCTTCAGTCCCTCTGCACAAGTGACATGTCCCCAGCTGAAAAACTCCATTGTCTTTACGATAGAGATAAATTCATCAATGGTGCGTTAGTCGCAGTAAAATGCTAAAATTATGGTTGCAGAAGAGTCATGAACATTATCTATTAGTTGTCTGACAGGACTCTGAATGAAAACACAGTGAGAAGAGTATGGGATTACTGGAGACAATTCAATAAAGTTTATTTCACAAGTGCTTCAATGCAGTGTATCTACTCCAAATATGAGGCTTCTCTGCGTTAGGATATGTCTATTAAAGGAGAAGAACCTCCTTCGTTTTCTTCCTCAGCGGTAACGAAACCTATTCCAGCAATTACTGCTCCATTACCTCCTCCACCTTCTTATTAGCCACCATCATAAAATTAATAAATGTCATAAGAATCAGATATAGTAGCTCCCAGAGCTACACTGCTTCCTTTTATTAGAAACGTAACACACAACAAATATGAAGATTTCATCTAAAATCTAAAATATTTTGATATTTATTAACTTATTGATGTTCGATCTATCTATTTAGGTGTTACTTAAGAATTCCAGTACGAACAAGCTCTAGCTCAATTATGTGTCTTTTGAAGAAGTCAAAGGCATGACTTCCCTTGGGACATTTAAGACTATAAAAGAGCTCATAAAATCGAATAAAAGAACTGAAGCTCCTAACTGGTAATAATTATATTTACAGAAATGATCAAAATATTTAATTAATATGAAACATTTGAGCTATTTTCATTACTTAACTTGGCATCTGATTTGACATTTTAATCTTAATATTCAGGGTGAACGTAGCCATAAAGATAATGATATCTGTATCTTAGTTTTAACACAAGAAAAACATCGAGTTTCAGTGCTTTCAGAAGATAAAAGAAGTCATATTTTACAGATGCATTCAATGGATTGGAGTCGTTATGGGAGAACCTCTGAGTGGAAGAGGCAAATTTATTTATCTTCACTGTAAATATGATAAGAATGTCATCAAGAGAAAGAGGCACCTCAAAGCATTTCTATTGGAATCAATTCCTTCATATTTCTACTCTCGGAATAGTCTCAACACACATAAAGTTTAAATCATGGGGTTTGAACGATTCTTGAAGGCTTACAAGGCTGTAAATAGAGTGGAATATCCTACTAAATTTCACTGAGAAGGTTGTGTGGATACTTGGTGTAGAGGTTATTTTTCAGATTAAGTTTGCATGTTTACTGTGTTAAATAATGAACCTTTATGCTCAATATTCACCCTATGGATAATATTCAATTACTTATTTTTCATGAATTTAACATATGCATTGAAACTTCTTTTTTTCTACATCAATTTCAATAAATTATTAATATTTTTTGAAATTATTATCATCTTTAATTTAGATTTAAAAAGTTATATGATTTTCACCTTTTTTTTCTCATTTATTTTTATATTTTCAGCTTTTTAACATTTCTCAATTAATGAATTGGTTGATTGTTTTTAAAAATAAGGTAATTAGTATAATATCACTAACATTAATAAAAAATATGGTTTTTCTGAGATAGATTTGATAATATTCTTTTAAAAAAAGTGATAATCTCTTTAACAAAACACAAATGACTGTATATTATTCTATTCTCAAAATAATTGATAAAAAGATTAATTAAGTATCTTAAGAAACAACAAGATCAAAGAACTTGTCTTGTTGAGAAATATGAAATTCAAAAGATGTGTGTTTTTCATATTTGAAATTATCTATCAAAAACAAACTCATTTTACAAAAATATTTCTGGGTATTTAATGGAATTTGAAGTCATGCTCAAAAAAATATAAATAATTGAAAACTAATGGAGGCTTAGGGAACAAAGAGCAGCAATGGATTATTTCTTTAGAGCATTTAATTACCCTTAAGAATTATTTACCCTGGATTTTAGAATTAATTATTCTAATAAATAATTATTTTCTCAAAAAAAGAAAAAAATCCAAAAAATAACTTTATTAGAACATAAAAATAGGTTAATACAATAATTAGTTTTTCTGAGATATGAGTAGATGTAATACAATGCAGATTGGTATGGTCTTTGCTCTCAAATAATTCGGATTAAGCCATGGATTAGTTTAAAAGGTCATGTAAGACATAGGTAGACCTGTAAACTAAGGACTGATCTCTGATACCATGCTTTAATGGCGAAATCACGAACTCATTGGATAACTCTTCCGTGCAGAATTCAATTAACTCCTTGAGCTACGCAGCACTAATCCAAATCAATATTACAAAAAGGTCTATGCAAGAATGGCCAACGAAGGACCCGAAGGAGTGTTCATTAAAAACCGTAGAAAATACGATCCATTTGCAATTCGAGGAACTCACAAGAAAAATGCTGACAGTGATTCCTCTACTTCCTCCTCATCAAGCTCAGATAGCGATTAAGATAACTATTAGGCTATGAAAAGGATTCTAAAAGATTATATGAAAGCAAACAATGGTCAATCCGAGAATAACAGTAGTGAAAGTGATAATGAAATCAATAATAGTTGGATAACTGAAAGTGAAGATGAAGAAAGAGATAAAAATATGGATTCGGATAGTAATTATGATTTTGAGTAGCCTAAGAATGATAAGAATGACATTGAAGAGGATAGAGAAAGTAAGAAGAAATAGAAGAAGAAACTAGTGGTGCCAAGTTTCTTGAAGAATAAATAAAAAGATTTTGAAAATGAAGAAGATATGGAAATTGATTCTGACCAATTGGACGAACTATAATTTGAAGAATAAAGATATAAATCAAAGAAGTTGAAGGTTTAGCAACAAAAGTAACACGATCGAAAGAAATATCTAGATTAATTAGCCAATGGAGAAATTACCATGCCACCTTAAGAAGATAAGCGCAGAGGAAGGAAGAAGAAAACTATTATTGAATCGGCTGGGATTTCTGAACAATAAAGAGATGCTGCAAATGGATTTGTTTAGACAAAATTGAAGATTATGAGAGCAGAACCAAATCAAGGAGGAGAGATTGTCAAAAAGGGATTGATGATTGTTAAACCTATTAAGAAGCCTATTAATATTATTAGAAAACCGATTTCAAAGCCTAATATCGTAAAAAAGATTCTCACCAAAATTGAACCATGAGAAGGATATGAGATAGTCTTAGAAACAAACCATAAAAGATTAGTTTTAGCGTAATGTTTGCTTGACATTTATTATTTGTACAATTGTGATGGATATCTGTTAATTATTTCATAATCATCAAACATCATTAACCATATCATAATTTTCAATTTTTTTGGATGAAATCTTGGTTGATTTAATTGATGCTTTTAATTGAAAGTTCTCATAGAAAAAAACATTATTTTTATATGAAAGTAAAACTATTGTTTGAACTTTATTTAAACATTGAATATTGTGGGGTTGGGGTTGGGGTTGGGGTTGGGGTTGGGGTTGGGGTTGGGG
>Ga0302271_10000944_pt1 | contig 28561 bp, 23 predicted proteins | sample III_Bog_N1_1_FD_198767 | JGI IMG/M metagenome (GOLD analysis project Ga0302271, IMG submission 198767) | Peat permafrost microbial communities from Stordalen Mire near Abisko, Sweden - III_Bog_N1_1 | ecosystem: Environmental > Terrestrial > Soil > Wetlands > Peat | place: Sweden: Abisko... | reverse complement strand
GTGAGGATTTTTCATCTTCGGGCGTTTCCGCTGGAACATATACACCAGCTTCATCATCAGAGTTATTTTTTTTGTCCTGTTTTTTACCCTTCTGTTCTTTTTCTTCGTCTTCTTTAATTCTAGGACTAACACCCATCTTATCGACTTGCTTTGTTGAATCCTCTTTTTTAATAGTTTCTTCAACCTGTGCTGCAAAATCTCTTGATGTAGCTTCTCTTATCGTTCCGGTGTTAGAGAATGACAATCCGTCCATCCCCATAAACTAAATACCTCCTAAGAATATATTATTTTATATTATATGCTATAATTGATAAAAAATAAACCATTCAATGAAAGGACATTTTAGATGAAAAGAAATATTTTCTTATTATTTATTCAAGAACTTACATCATTCCCTCTTTGGGTGAAACAAGTTATTTTATATTACCTAAGAAAAGATTTAGAATCATACTTAAGTGATGACCTCATTACTACTGACGAAGATAAAATATTCCATATATTCAGACCTATGATATCAAAAGCTGGTATGGAAGAACTTGATAAAAAGAATGAAGAACATGACGAAGGCATTTATAAGTTTTTGTTTGATTGTGCAAATAATTTATCAATTTTAGAAATATCTATTGAAGAAAAATATTCTATGGAAGATATTTCAAAGTTATTTACATTTTGCTATTCAAAAGAATATATTAAACAAGATATACCAGTGAGTGTTTTGGCCGTCGCCCAGTTTATTGCTGGTGAATGTATGACCGGAGAGTATTTTGAAAAAATTGGCAAATTAACAGATGAACAAACTAATATAATTTTGAGCCAACAAAAAGTGCAAGATAAGAATGGGAAGCATAAAATGTTTGCTGAATTAATGGTTGAAAATAAATTTGTTGAGCCAAAAGATGTAAAAAGCCTCATTACCCTTAAAGAAGAGGCTAAAAGAAAGGCTGTGCTGGATTTCTTATACTTAAACAAGAAGGCATAGAATGAAAATAACTATAAATTATAAACGTGGGAACTTAGTTGATAAACAAAGTGTAGGTTACTTTGAGCAATATTCTGTTGTTGAAGATACAAATTCTTCTCTATATTATTTAAGATCTTGTGCGAAACCTCTACAAGCCTCATTAATGATTGATTACAACATAGATGAACTTCTTAACCTATCTAGTGAAGAAATCGCATTGTGTTGTGCCTCACACGCCGGAGAAACAATCCATACGAAAATTGCTGAGAGGCTTCTTACTAAATTTGGACTATCAATATCAGATTTAAAATGTGGGTTGCATAAACCGATATCTGAATCGGCTAGAAATTTGCTTTTACTAAAAGGTGATGATGAAAATGTTTTTCATAATAATTGTGTTGGCAAGCATTTGTTATTCCTTGCATTATGTAAAGTTAATGGGTGGACTCTTGAGGATTATGATTCTCCAGAACATCCTCTACAAATTGAAGTCAAGAAAAAAATTAATTCTTTATGTGAAGTAGTGGATAATTATCCAATGACAACAGATGGTTGTGGAGTTCCAATTTTATCTATGCCTTTAAAGAACATGCTTATTGGATTTATAAATTTATTTACATATTCAAAATATAAAAAAATATTGGATGCTTTTAGAGAAAATCCTTATATTATAGGTGGAGAAAATCGTTTGGATACAGAGGTTATGACTGAATGTTCTAATTTAGTTGCTAAAGTTGGTGCTGGCGGACTTTGCATTGTTGTAAATCCAGAAATTAAAGATGCATTCATTGTTAAAGTTAATGATGCTGATATGGAATCTCGTCGTTATGCTGTTCTTAATATAATTAATAACTTAGGCTGGGGAAATATTGAATTTGATTCAAACATATACACTTTGCACAAAGAAGTAGTCGGTGGAATTGAACTTTTATATAGTTGAAATTTACCACTCTCAAAATTGTAGGTGTTGGAGTTTTTTACGTCTTCATGTGTATTGTGAACTATGTAAATAATTGTAAATTAATAATTCTTTTTATAGCAAAAAATTGTATTATTTGTTCTTAATATACATGTATAGTTAGTTGAATTGGTGATTTTATGGGAATTAATTTTTCTAAAAGCAATGTTTCTTTTGGTGCGGCTCAAACTCCTGCTCCAAAGGCTGAAGTTGCTAAACAAGAACCACCTAAACCAATTCCTGACGATAACAAAATATTACCAAACAACTTACGAACAAAGATTATGCGTTCGTTTCAAAAAACTACGAGTGCTTTTACAGAATACCCTGCTAAAGGGTTAACTGGAGATAAGAAGTCTACATTTTATGAATTTTTAACTATGGGTACAGTTCCTTATTTGTTAGGAAGTGCAACATTTATATCTATTTTTAACGGTGTAAATAAGTTTTTGCCTGCATTTGGTAGCAAGATTGCTAAATCAAAGGGCTATAAAATGGCTCTTGGTGTTGCTTTTTACGGAATAGCGAAATCTTTATCTAAATCATTAGTTACAACTCCTGTAAAAATGGCAACAGGCATAGACACTGAAATGCCTTACGAAAAAGTTTCATACAGTCTTCCAACAAGTAATGATGATGGACTTCTTCACCAATATGAACAACACGGAATCTTTGAAAGTAGAGATTTCCCTAGATTTGATTTGTTATATGGTGACAAAGAAAATAAATCGCATAATTACAGATATGACAAAATAGCTAAAAAATGCGGTTTAGGTGAAAACTTACAAGCATCGGACACAGAAGTAAAGCCTATTATCAAAGATGTTATTTCAAGAACTAGCACAGCTAAGAGTTTATCATCTTATTTATGGGCAGCTGTTGGTGTAGCTTTAGCAGTACAAAAACCTTGGGATAATTTCTTTAATGCAACATCAAAAAAATGTTGGAAACCATTTATTAAAAATGATAATGATAATAAAATTATAAATTTTGTTGATAAATCAAAAAATACGGGACTAAATATCTTAAGAATTACAAAAAGTTTTGGTCGTAACTTTTTAAATGCTGCAAAAGATTTATACAAAGGCCCTGAAGCTTCAACTGGATTTGCAAAACATGCTGGTAAGGCACTATTGGCGACAGCAGTAATTACAACAGTTTTAGGTGTTGCTAACGCAATTCATGGTTCAAGAATAGCAGGCGACAGAGATAGACATGTAATTAATAAAAATAAAAAGGTTACGGTGGAATAAACGAATGACAAGTTTAATTCAAAATTACGCAAATAATGTTGGTCAAACAATAAATTCTATCAATGATTCTACTAAAAAGTACTATCAAAATTTGACTGATACTAATTCTGAAAATTTGTTAAAACCTTTAGATGGTAAAGGTCATTTGGTTGAAGGTAATCTTTTAACTCAACCTAAAGAATTCCTTCATGATACTTACTACACAGCTAAATCTTTAAGTGATGGTATTACTGGGAAAGCAAACGACCATGAATTAGGTAAATTAAATGATTTAGGTCTTAAAATTGGTGGTTTAGGTATTGCTGCATATTTGATGACTAAAGCTTCAACTACAAGGACTAAAGCTATGGAATTCGTTGGTTTTGGTACTTTCTTAGCAAGTATGGCTATTTGGCCTAAAGTTGCGTTGCAATGGCCAGCAAGAATTGTTCATGGTTTCAATTTTAGAAAACAATATGTAGACGAACAAGGCAGAAAAAAATATGTAACTCAAGACCCTAACTACATCCCATTTGATTTATACAAAGGAAATAAAAAAAGTGAAGATCTTTCTGTTATAGGCGATAGAATGCACATAGCAAAAGATGAAAAAGACAGAAATGAAATTGTGAAAGCACAAATGAGAAAAATTTCTGTTCAAAATAATACATTATGGATGTTGACAGCTGGTATTGCAAGTCCTGTAATGACAGGACTTGGATGTAATCTTCTTGAAAAACCAATTGCTAAATTTGCTGAAGCTCATGATAATAAAAAATATAACAAGTTAGCAGATGATGTTAATGCGCTGTTAAATCCAGCTAAAGATGCTGATGCAGGTCATCAACAAAAACTTGAAAATAAATTAATCAATTCAAATATTGATAAAGATTCTGAAAAATCATTAAAATCTATATTGACGGCTAAAAAAGGCCAAGCTATTAATGCTAATGATATTGATAGTATCGCAGATATTTTATCAACAGGATTCCCTGAAGATATGAAAAAAGCTGCAAAGACTGATTTAGAAGGTATGTTATCAGGTGGTAAAGGAACTTTAGTTGACAATACATTAGCTGATAATATTACTGAAACCTTTACTAAAAATTTAGATAATCAATATGGAGAAGGATTCACATCTAGTTTATATGATCCTAAGAGATTGAGTGAACATATTGATAACTTTATGAATGCAAATGGTAAACCTGCAGATGGAGTTTTAAATGCTCAAAAATCAGAAGAATTAAGAAAATCAGTTATTGGTTTCATTAATGATTCCGCTACTGCAAAAACTGGAATGTCACCAGCTCGTAAGAAAATGATTGGGTCAAAAGCTCTAAATTCTGTAAATGAAGTATTTGGTGCAAAAAAAGCAGTTGTTTTAACAGAAAAAGCTGCTGCAATGATAGAAAAAGCAGGCTCTCACTTAAACAAATACAGAGCTTTAGATAAAACAATTTCAAGTATTTCTCACTTTAAAGTTGAAGAAGCTCCTGAAACAATAATTGCTAATAACTGGGGTGAAGTTAGTGACACATTGGTTGATGCTTTGGGTATCACTAATAAAGAAATTAGAGTTGCTAAGAATAGCCCTGAATTAACAGCTGAATTATTCCAAACTAAATTAGAAGCGTTGTGTCAAGATGAAGATAAATATAAAGCTGCAGTTAAGAAAGTTTCTAATGCGATGGCAAAATTAGATACAAAACTTGACAATCCAACAGCTGGTAAACCAGGAGTTATGGAAACAGTATCAGATGGTATCACTAAAAATTGCAGTGGTACAGCTGATAACTTAAAACAAATTACTTCAGAAGATGGTTCTCAAGTGTTCTCAAATATTGCAAACCGTCTATTTGTTAATGAGAATGAAGGTGTAACTGCAGGTACTTTGAAAGATTCAAAACTTCGTAGAATTAATGAAACAAGAATTGGTGGAGTTAAGAATTCTTATTCAAGATTATTACATACATTTGATTTCTTTAAACGTGCTGAAGAATATTCAAAAAATCCTAATGGTAAATTTAGTGGAGATCCTGAAATGGGTAAAACTATTATTGCTAAGGGAAAGAAAATTTTGTTATCTTCACACTCTGGTGATTTCTTCTTGAAATTTGATACAGCAAATAATTCAAGCATATATAAAGCTATAATGTGGCATGTATTCAATTCTGGAGAATCATCAAATTCTACTAAAGAAGCTTTAAATACAGCATCTCATGATTTACAAGCTCATAGAGAAACTACAATGGGTTCTCGAGTTGGCAAATGGGCTGATAAAATTAGAAATGTTATGGGACGAGATTCATATGATTTCTTACCTGCACACATTCAAGGGGAAGAAGGCGTTGATGCTTTGACTTCAGCATTAGAAAAAACTCCTGAAGCTAAGTTCAATTCAATTGCAAGTACTCCTGCTGGATTATTAAATAAAGGTTTAAATCAAAAATATGCTTCTAACAAATGGATGAAGATTTTTGCAACAGTTGGTGGTATTGTATTAGCAGGTACAGTTGCTTCTCAATTCGCATTCGGGAAAAAAGACCCAAGCATTAAGACAAGCAAGTAGGTGAATAAATGACAAATATTAACAATTTGAATTCGACTAATTTGATTAAGATGAAGCTAGATAGCTTATCTAAACCTGCTGCTGAAGAAAACAAACCTGTAGAAGCTCCTAAGCCAGAATCAGGTTTAATAAATAAATATTTAGAAAATCAAGCTAGCATAAATAAGCCCGCTGTTGATAAAACGCAAAAGGTTTCAGGCGTTGGTTCAGCTACAGCGAACTATCACAATAATCTAAAAGATATGTTCCGTGATAATAAAGTTGTAATGTTGGCTATGGTTCCTAGAAACTTTACCGCAAAAGATGTAAATGGTGATGACAAAATTACAAAGGCTGCAGGTGAAAAACCTGGAACATTCTTGAGTGGTATAAGCAGATTAGATGAAATAAAAGCTCAAGGGTTTAATACATTACATATTTTGCCTATTCACCCAATAGGAAAGTTGAATGCAATGGGAACGGCAGGTTCTTTATATTCCCCAGAAAAATTCCTTACAGATGATGGGAAACACCTTGCGATTGACCCAACTTTGATTGACAAAGATGACCCAAGAAGTCCAGATGAACAATTCAAAGCTTTTATTAGCGAATGTCATAAACGTGATATTAAGGTTATGTTAGATTTACCTAGTTGTGCATCTGTAGATTTTTATAACAATCATCCAGAACTAATGGCTATTGGTAGAAATAATGAAGCAAAAGTGCCTGAAGGATGGACTGATATCAGAATGTTTAATCCATGGCAAGATGAATCCAAGAGAATATTAAACAAACCACTTGTTGATATGCATAATAATTATGTTGATGCTTGTGTAGATTTGGGTATTGATGGTATTCGTTCTGACGTAGCCAGAGCTAAACCTACTGAGTTCTGGGATATTGTTATTCCTCACTCTCATAGCAAGGATCCTCAATTTGCATGGTTAGGTGAAGCATACACATATGAATGCGCATCTCCACAACAAAATATGCCATACGATAGACCAGAAGATAGTTTAAGAGCTGGATTTGACTCTATTTATGGGCAATATCACATTTTCCATGAAATGAAGAATGCAAATGAAGTTAGCGGTTATGTAAAAGAAAATCTTGATATGTCACAAAGGTTACCTGTTGGTAAGTCTTTAATTGGCTCTTTTACAACTCACGATGATGAATCATTGATGATGCATGGTGGTGAAAACTTCTGCAATTTAGTTTCTGTAGTTCAATCAACTTTACCAATGTGTAATCCATACGTTTTGGATGGGTTCCAGTCTGGTGACAAATATGAATATCAATACGGCAATCAAAAAGTAATGGATGCTGACACAACTAATGGTAAGCATTTTATGCAAGTCCACAAAAATAAAATGGATATTTTCAACTTCTCAAGACAACCTGGTGGAGATAAACCTGAAATTGGACAAGTTATGACAAGTACATTTGATATGAGAAAGCAATATCAAGATGTTATTGGCAAAGGTTCTTATATTGAACTTGCAAAGAAAAAAGATAAAAATGACCAAGTTTATGCTTATGCAAGACACTTAGGAGATAAAACTCTGTTAGTTGTTGCAAACATGAATAAAGACAGACGTTCATCAGCAGAAATTGATGTTCCTGGGATAAAAGAAACTCAATCAATGAGTAATTTGGTCAAAAATTATGGTGAAAAGAGTTACATTCAAGTTGAAAATAACAAAGTTAAGGTAGATTTAGGTCCTGCAAGAGCCCATGTATACTTGATTGATACTCCTAATATTGAAAATGATAGAGCAGGTCACGTATTTAGGCAAAATTTCACAACAGATGTGACTGTAGCAAATAATCAAGATAATAATGCGGACAAAAAATAACTTAAGAGTTAAGTTAAACGCGGTTAAACATTAGATAAACATATAAAGACTTGTTGATTGATACCAACTAGTCTTTTTTTTAGTCAAATTTGGTATGGTTTGATGTTAAATCACAAAACTATTTAACTACCGCCACAACCTCCGCAAGAAGAGCATCCACCACCACAAGAGTTATTTTTAGATTTTTTTATAAAATCAGTAAAATCGAATACTTTATCATTCAAAATAGATTCAATTACAACTGGATAGAATTGTTGTTCTACCAAATGAATTTTTTCATCTAATTCATCATAATGCATAAGATTTTCAACAATTACTGGAACTTGCGTAATAATTTTTTCATTGTTGGCATCTTCACTGACCCAATAAATTGAAATCCCAGTCACTTTTATACCTTCAAGGTATGCTTGTTTTATTGCATCTTCTCCTCTAAAACTGGGTAAAAGCGAAGGTTGAATATTTATAAATTTATTATGTTCAAATACTTCTTTAGGCAGAATCCCAAAATATTCGTCAAGCACTACTAAATCAAATTTGTTATTTTTAAAATAATCAATTATCTCTTCAGAAGGTAAATAAAAGTTTTTAATATTTAGCTGTTCTGCCTTTTTTAATAAAGCAGAGTTTTTTTTATCAGAAATACAGGTTATATTTAAACCCCCAGTATTTATGCCGGCGCTTACAATTGATTCAAAATTAATGTCATTTTCTGAGCCCATTATGGCAATACTTTTCATTTCACCTCAGCTCTAAATTTGTTTAACAGATACGCATTTACTGATGCTGGAACAAAGTTTGATATATCACCATTGTTCAAAAGAACCTCTTTTACTGTGCTTGAAGATATAAAGTTATACTCAGGTTTTGTTATTAAAAAGACTGTTTTTATTTCTTCTGCAAGAGAGCTATTTGTTTGTGATAATTGCATTTCAAATTCGAAGTCCGAAACAGCCCTTAACCCTCTTAAAAGGACAGTCGCTTCCTTTTTTCTTGCATAGTCAACAGTTAGCCCCTTGAAGGTGTCAACTTCAACATTATCAAGGTGAGGAATACTCTCAGTAATCAATTTTAGTCTTTCGTTTACCGATAGAAATGATTCTTTCTCAGGGTTATGAGAAACCGCTATAATTACTTTGTCAAAAATTTTTGCTCCAGTCTCAAGAACATCTAAATGTCCTTTAGTTACAGGGTCAAAGCTTCCTGGATATATTGCAACTGTCATATTGTTCTCCTGTTATATCTTATTATTTTAAAACTTATACTTAGGAATGACAAATTTTTCTTGATTTGCATCCTTTTCTACGAATTTTAAGTAATACTTTAATGCGGTCTCTTTAGAATTGTTATAAAATTCATCTGATATTAGTTTTTTATGTAATTCAGTACGTTTACCGGAGTAGTTTCCTATTATTGACGCAAACGCAGAAATCTCATCTAAATTAGTTCCCCCTCCATATGCTTTTGTTTTAGCATCAGTTCCAGATGGTCTGATTTCTATATATTTATCAGCAAATTCTAAGTAAGTCCCATCTCCAACGAATTTAACAGCTGTTAAACCGTTAAAATCAAGTTCAGGGAAGGTGTTATTAAGAACTTTTTTAACATCATCAATTGATGCAATTCCTTCATTTACAGCAATTGCAAGAGATAAGAAAAATAAATCATTTTTAGTTCTTAGTTTTTCACCTTCTACTTTTGCACTTTTAAGTTTGTCAATATCAGGCTCTGATTCATTGTAGTATGAAATATCTACTCTAGTATCAAACTTTGATAGAATATGATTATGTTTAAACACTTCAACTAAATATTGTGATAGTGTTTTATTTTCAAGTTCAAGTTTGGCAAGAAGAGATGAAGCAACAATTATGGCTTCTGTTGCACTCTTTTCACGCATTGCAATGGCTTCTCTGCCAGTAAGAGATTTTACCATATCCTCTGCACCCATAATCATACCTCCGGATTCTTCTCCTCCGAATATAAGTCGAGGAGCAACTCCAAGGTTAATTTCTCTTCCAAAAACATCTTCAACGAGAATATCTAGTTTAGGCGCATTTTTCAATTTGAGCTCTACTTTTTTCATTATATTAGCAATTTCTTTGAATCCAACAGGGACATTTACAACTTTCACCCCATTGTATTTTGCCCATTCATCCCAAGACAGAGCGGATGCTGTTGTTTTAATCATAAATCTAGGGTGATTTTGCCATTTATTTTGAGTTTTAAGTTGTTTTGCTCTAAAATCCATAAGCATTAAAAATGCTTGATTTGCTGAAAATACTGTTAAAATTCTAGAGTCATCTAATTTTATGTATGAAATACCATTATCATCAAGTACTGCAGCATTTCCTTCACTTTCTATTTCACATATAGTCAATCTATCATGGTCAGGATCAGTTATTAATACAGCAGTACCAAAAGGGCAATCCTGAAGTATATTTTGATAGTTAAGTGATTTAATTACAGGAAAGAACTTTTCTCCGTCAGGTCTATTAGCAACTACTGTTGCGTCGACAGAATAGTCATAAAACGTTTTATTTCCCTTAGGATCAGTATCATATTTGCCTATTGAGTGGAAGAATGGATCTTCTTCAATATTATTCCATATATATTTTTCGTCTATGTTAAGTCTTTCAAGAACTCTATTAAGCGTTCTATATGCGCACCCACCGACATTTTCAATGACAATTTTACCTTTCATTTTTAAAAGTTCAGTTATATTTTCAGCTACACCTGATTTTAAGTATTCAACATATAAATCAACTCCATCTTCGATTTTTGCCATTACAAATTCATCAATTAGAGTATCATTTTTAGCAGAAATTTTAATTTCATAGCTGCCTTTTTTTTCTATATCATCAAATATTTCTTGAATTTTATTAACAAATTCAAGTGATTCTTCAGGTAAGAATTGACTACCCTGAGAATTTAAATCTTTTGTAGCGGTTTTCACAGAGATACCGTGGCTAGATGTAATGTACTCTCCACCAACAAGATCAAGCTTGAATGCAAGAAATGATGCAAGCCAAATAGGAATAGTTTTTCTATCTTGAGATGTCAGTGTTTTAATTCCTTGTGCCGCTTGTATACGAGCAATTGCATCTAAATATAAATCTGAATTATATCTTACTTCGCTTCCTACAAGTTTTATAATTTGTTTATTAGGATATTTTTCTTTTGCAACAAGAGCTTTAGCTAAAGTTGCTAGGACAATACCTACAAGGTTTATAGGGAATCTTGTATCATAAGGAAATAAAATATTTTGAGGGCCTCTTATTCCTGCTGTTGAAACTTTTGCTTCTTTGGAATAGTTATTAAACCAATCTAGTAAATTTAGTCCTGTCGGATTAGTTTTTTTATCATATGGATGTAAATTTTTTTTTGTTAATGTAAACGTAAATTTATTTTCATTGTCAAAATCTATTAATTTTGAATTCTTTATATATTCAGGTGTTTTATCAAACACATTCTTAAATAATTCTGATTCTAATTCACATGTCGCAGTTTTATCCATATTTGTCTCCCTATATAAATTATAATTTTTAGTATCTTCATTATACATTAAACTAATTATAAAATTAATGATAAATTATATAAATTGTTGTATAATTGTTTTAAATTATGAGGTTATAAAATGACAGTTGAAACTAGTAAGACTAAAGCAAATAAATATTCTCTTAGAGATCCCAGTTTTTTTAATATATGGCGAAGAATATTCTCATTTTTAGTAAACCATATGATGTATCCAATACGATATAAACTGGTATACAGACTTGAGATCCATGGAAAAGAAAATATTCCAAAATCATCTAATTTTATAGTTGCAGCTAATCATTTATCCACTTTGGATCCTCCACTTGTATGTTCGCTTTTTTATCGTGGAGTAGCCTATATGGCAAAAAAAGAGCTGTTTGAAAACTTTTTTATGCGTTGGTGGCTAGATTGGCTTGGAGCTTTTGCTGTAGATAGAGAAAAACTTGGAGTTTCAACAATAAAAACTGTTAAGGCTATATCAAAGACTGATTGGGTTCTAGGAATCTTCCCTCAAGGAACAAGACAAGAACCTGGGAAAATAAGTCATCTTACAAAAGGGTTTGCTTCTATTGCAAAAAGGACAAAATGTGATATTTTACCTGTTGGAATAACTGGAACTCACGAGGTGAAAAGATGGCCATTTTCAGGTAAAATAATTGTTAATATAGGTAAGATTATTCCTTGTTCTGATAATGTTGATGGTATGGTAAATGAATGGGGCAATGCAGTTGCCAATCTTACCGGATTTGAATATAAACCAGAAAATTAAAGGAAATTAATTTAGTATGGAATCGAGAAAGTTTAACAGACGTTATCCAAACGAGTATGGATTTGGAATGTCTTTATTTTATACATTGTTTATTGCTTTGGTTGTTAAACCATTGTCAAAACTGTGGTACAACCTGAAAATTGAAGGTAAAGAGAATATTGATAAAAAGAAAAAATATCTTTTTACAGCAAATCACGTTTCATTCTTAGACCCTCCATTTGTAACTCTTGCAGTTCAGCATAAGGTCGCATATATGGCAAAACAAGAATTGTTCGAGGATGAAAAGCCTGTCCTAAGATTTTTAGTAAAACACCTTGGAGCTTTTGCTGTAAACCGTGAGAATCCTGAAATTGCAACATTTAAAACTGTCTTAGATTTGCTAAAGACTAATTGGTCTATTGGTATTTTCCCTCAGGGTAAAATTGAACAGGAGCATATACTTGGTACGGTTCAGAAGGGGTTTGTTGCAATTGCTCAAAAAGCTAAATTTGATATAGTTCCCGTAGGAATTTGTGGTTTTGATGGATATGCTAATAAACTTTTTGAAAAAAATATAACAGTTAAAATTGGTAAACCTATTTCTTACCAACTGAATGAGGATGAAATTGTTAGACAATGGGTTGCTCAAATCTGTGAACTAACAGGATTTGAAGATAAAACAGATGAGTTAGTAGAGGCATAAAAAAGTATAAAAGTATCTAAATAAAAAGGATTAACTATATAGTTAATCCTTTTTATTTTTTATAATAAATTTTATAATAATTTATGCAACTTGTTTACAGTTAATTTCAGAAATTAAGTACTGAGCAACCCATTCAAAATCTTTATTTGTACTTGCTGCTTTTTTAAGATATTCAATAGAAGAAAAACCAATTCTGATCAATGTCATTGCTACAACGCCTCTTGTAAGACCTCTAACAACTTGTAATTGATTAACTAATTCTGGAACAGCTGGAGTTCCAATACCAACTAACATATTTTCAATTTCATTTTTGTCAGAATCATTCAATTGTGATAATATTTCTTTAACTGTTTGCATATATTTAACCTCATCTATAATGTTTTTCACATTATTATTATAAGAGAAAAAATAACAAACTAGTGATTTCCTTACATAATCTTTATATCACATTAATATTTTTCTGTAAAAATTTGATAATAATTATATGGATGGCCACAAACAGGGCATTTTTTAGGCGCAGTTTTTGTTATAGCTATATACCCGCATTTTGTACATATCCACTGTGCATTATCTTCTTTTTCAAATGTTGTGTTATTAACAATATTGTTATACAACTCTGTAAACCTATGATCGTGGTGTTTTTCTACCTCAATGATATTTAAAAATGTTCTTGAGACATCTTTGTACCCTTCATCTCTTGCTATTTCAGAAGATTTTCTATATATCGTTTCCCATTCTGCTCTTTCGCCAAGACTTGCTGCTTTTAAATTTTCTCCAGTTGTACCCACAAAAAATGGATATGTAGCATGAACTTCTTTAGGACCATTAGAAAGATGTTTATAAAATATTTTTGCGTGTTCTCTTTCGTTTTCAGCAGTTTCTAAAAATATATTCGCAATCTGGATAAAACCTTCTTTTTTAGCAATGCTAGAGTATATCGTATATCTATTTCTAGCTTGCGATTCCCCTGCAAAGGCATTAACTAATTCTTTTTCTGTTTTTGAACCATTAACCATAGTAAATTTCTCCTTTTACTATGGTATATGTGATATTATGAATTAATTAAATTCTCGGACTTGGCGATATATCGGGCAATTCCTTCTCCCATTGAAAAACAACTAGGTATAATCCTTAAAGCAGCCTGAGCCTGAAAGTCGGCTGAGAGGCATCTTCCAATTACATATAGATTATCATAGTCTGCGCTCATTAGAGCCTCTATTGGCAAGCTGTAATTTTGAACTTGTTTTTCTAGAACAGAGTTGTTTTGCTTATTTGAGTGAATATCAACAGGATAATTAGATTCAAGACATGAATTTTCAAAGGTTTTCCCAGATCTAAGGTCATCAATTGTATAAATGTATTTCCCTTTAATTCTTCTTGAAACTCTTACCCCTAGAGTATTTGCAATAGATGAGATATACGCATTTTCAAACCCTAATAGGTATGTTTTACAAAAATTACTAATCCTTAATATGCTTTGACGCCCTTGTTGTAAGGCTTTCGACCGTTTAATATGGTCAAGCGGGTTGATTTCCTTCTCGAATACAATTCTTGGAGTATTAAAAGCTAATGAACCAGGCATCCCAGGAATCGTAAATACTTGAAAATAGCTTGTATCCTTGTATTTAAGGATTTTCTTCTTAACAGCATCTTCAAAAAATGGTCTTAAAGCCCACTTTTTATCGGTATCCCACGTGTACGCTGTAGACATATGCGTCTGTCCATCTATAACAGCAGAAGTTGTGACATCCCTATCTTTGTCAAAATCCATAATCCAATCAGTAAATTTATTTATATCTATCCCGCACATTATAAATCTTAAATTATTTGGTTGTAGTTCATCTTTTTTATTTATAAATTCGCAATTAATTTTTTGGGAAAAATTTGCATCACCAGTTGCGTCTATTATATTATTCGTTTCGATATATACCGATAACAAATCTGAACCAATTTGAACAGATTTAATTTTTTTATCTTCAATTTTTGCATCTTCAATTACAGAATCAAGGATGACATCAACTTTTGCATAATTCATCATATCATCAAGAACTATCTTTAAGAGTTCTGGATTAAACCAACCTTTATTATCATCAGAGTATGTCACTTGACCACCAATTGCGTGTAAATTTTTAACTAAATTATTATAAAACTCATTATTTGATTCACTTGTTACAGTTTTCATAGCTGGAGTTACTAAAGAAGAGGTCATAGTACCTCCAAGATAGGAATTTTTTTCGACAAGTAAAGTCTTTAATCCTAATTTGCCTGCCATATACGCACAAGCGCACCCTGCAGTTCCGCCACCAATAACAAGAACATCATATTTCATTTTTTACACCTTTAAATTGTTTTACATAATGTGATGACAAAATTAAGTCTGAATCATCTACATCAGATAATCTTTTTTTAATAATAGCAGAATCAGAAGAATTTAGCGAAAAATCTCTATAAGGTATTCCGGCTTTTGTATTTAAAAGCCCGGATTCAAAATCATTTAATTTATATTGTATTTTACTACTGTTTTTTGAACAAATAGTTCCGATAGGTTTATTATTACTATCTAAAATTTTACCTACACTAAATCCAACACTTACCATAGTATTTCTTACAAGAGCTGAAGTTGTGTAAGTTAACAACACACCCTCATCATTCATTCTCTCATATATAAGTTGGATGAATTCTAATGACCATAATGAAGGACATTTGTCAGTAGTAAATGCGTCCAAGAAAATATAGTCATAAGTGTCATTAATTTGACTAAGTGAAACCCTTGCATCAATATCATGGAAATTTATTGAAATCATACTATCTAAAAGTGATAAATAATCATATTTATATCTATTCGATAGATACAGATAATATATATTATGTAAATTGGGGCCTTTGAGAGAGCTTTGGGTATGTTTTAACCTGCAATTTTGATAGAATTTTACAAAATTAATCATTTGAGGGGCTAAAAACCTATTTAATTTTTTATAACTTAAATATTTTGATATACTATTAAGATCGTTATCGTATTTTCTAAATAAATTCAGTATTATAACCTCATTTACTAAATCGTTAATTTTATATTCTGGATTTTGAGTTGATGTTTCTTGAATGAATTTTTCGATTTTTTTATAATCTATTTTAGATAAATTATTGAACGCACATTTGGGAAAAAATTTTGCTATAATTTTATCTGGTAAATTTTGATTTGTTTTTATAAATGGCGATAGTTTTATTAATTGAGAATTTATATCAATGCAATCAATATTTATATTATTTATTTTTTTAGAATCCGTTAATTTATCTGCAAATAAATTATTATTAATTATATAGTTTAATAAGGACTTTGTATTATATCCAAGCCCATAGCAAATATCTAAAACATTAATGTTAGATTTAACATTGTTTTTTAAATCTATAGGATTAACAAATTTTTCGTACGCTTCAGTTAATGCGCCATATGCCGAATGATAAACATCATCATATTGATCACTAAACAATCCTACAGAACTATCACCTGTCAAATAAGGTAGAAAACTATCCATATAGTAATTTTATCAACTTGGCACTTAATTTACAAGACTAATTTTAACAAATACCTCTATCGAATTAGTTCTAGTCCAAATTATTTATTATCGGTTTTTATATCTCTATACGATATAAAGACCGATAAATGGTTAAAATATTATCTGTATATACCGTTTCGATTATTAAGATTTATTAGAAAAATTAAATTTCAATTTTCAGTTTTAAATTTAATTATTTATATATTATTTTTAATTTAATAATTCAATAAATATTTATTAGCCAAATAATTTAAATGTTCTCTCCACATTATCTTTTGATGTTGTTTTTAATGTATCAATTTCAGTTTTAATTGCGTTGCGTTCTGTATCTAAAGAAGCAAGGTCGATATCATATTTTTTATCTTTATTGTCAATTTTCTTCATGTCTGCTTCGTATTTTGCTTCGGCTTTTTTTACAAGCTTGTTGTCAGACACTTCTTGTAGTGTGGTGTTTGTTGCAATATTTGAATCTGAAGTATCATTTTTAGATGAATTATACTCTGTAAAATTAGCTACTCCACAATTAACCATATTAGTAAGCCATTCGTTGCTTGCAGAATTATCATCGTCGACTACAATATAACCGTTTTTAATAACTTGATAAAAATCACGTGCTGCTTGAACATCAGGATCTGAAGTATCCCAACCTGCATCATAAGATTGTGGCTCATCAGTCATATCTGAAACATAATAATTACTTCCGTTATATGCCTTTGCAGAATTAGTCATAGTATATGAAGAATTACTTTGAATAGCATTGTAGATTTTTGTTAACTCACTTGTATCAGTAGTTTCTCCTGTAGAGTAACTTGTAGCAAGAGCGTTTATGTTTGCTAATTCAACTTTATTTGAATCAGTTGATGCTGGAACTTTTGTGCTTAACCAATTTTGAACTTTGGTTACGTCTTCTGGTGTTGATAAATTTGTATAACCAGCCTTTCTTAATGCGTTGTACAAGTCATTTGCAATATTATTAGAACTTACAGTATCAATTGGAGATTTTTTTTGTGCCAATGTACTATCAGTAGAAGCTATTGCGGTATATTCATATTCACTTGTAGGAACATAATCATTTTGTTGAGCTGCAGTTTTGGTGAGAGAAGTATTTGTTATATCAGATATTAAATTGTTTTCGAAAGAATTGTCTGCACTTCCTGATACCAAGTAAGCACTTATATAATCATTTAAACTTGCAAGTTTAAGTGCTATATCATCTAAAGCGCCTGTGGTCGTTTGACTTGCAACGTAGAACTGATTAATCCAAGTATCAAGTTTTGATTCAAAATCAGAACCTACTGTAATACCTGATTTATCAACCATCATCAAAATGTTAGATTTCATTGAATCTTCAGAAGGTAACGTTACGTTAGTAGTTGTAACTGTTCTTGTTGCTCCATCAGATAATGCATCTCCTGTCCCACTACTAGTAACATTAGAAGCTCCAGATCCAACAGCAACAGGAGCAGATGAAGATGAGTATAAACTATCGATGATAGTTGCAGCGCACCCACCATCGATAGTTCCAATAAATGCACCCTTTGAACCTGCACCACCAACAGTAGTAGTTGTTGCGCAATCATATATAAAAGTACTTCCGCTTGCAGTTTCGTGACCAATTAATCCACCAACATTACCACCAGCACCTGTAATACTTCCCATTGATACGCAATTAGAAATTGTACCATTTGTATCATGACCTATTAAACCACCATCACAGCAACTTGATGCTGTAATAGTTGCATTAGCGGTAGACTGAGAAACAGCACTGTGTTCGTTATGACCGATTAATCCACCGACCCAGTTAACACCACTTATATTTCCTGTTACCTTACAGTTATCTATTGTTGCACCTGTAGCCAAACATACTAATCCACCTGTTTCTGCAGTTGTCTTAGTTATATTAACATTTTCAAGGTCAACATTTTTTACTATTCCGTATGTAGATGTTGTAGTTACACCACTTGCACTTGTCACAGAAGTTTGATTTCCGGTTACGTACCTAAATAGTCCACTTGAACCAGTTAAATTAGATATTGTGTATCCATTGCCATCAAAAATACCTTTAAATGCGTTTGATGTTGAAGTTCCAACACCATTCCAACTTATACCAGTCATATCAACGTTTCCGCCAAGAACAAAATTTATGCCTTGAGTTGAAATACCACTGTTTGTAAGATTTTGCAATGCTACAAGGTCATCTTTTGTATTAATAACATAAGTTTGACCTGCAGTAAAACTACTTACAGTTGATACTGCTGTTAATCCTGTTGTTCCAGTATGTGCAGTTGTTTGATAGCCTAAAGTAGGACTGATATTAGGAACTACTCTTGTTGATTCTGGGGTCAAAGTATTTGTAACAGGGACATAATAATTAGAGGTGCTATTTTTTAGGACTTCAAAGTTGTTGATACTTGTTGCAAAACCTGCATTTTCCATAAATGCAATTTCATTACCTACACTACCACTACCATCAAGGTTATATTTACTTATTAGGGCATTAGAGACATATATTTTATCATTATTTGTGTTTTTTAAGTATAGAGTCTTTGCTGCTTTTGCTCCTGCAGCATTTTCAATCATATTTAAATTGGCGTCAGCAAAAACTGTGTTTCCGTTTGAACCAATAGTCGCAGCTTGAATTTTAGTTGAATTAAGGACATTTTCATATTCTTGGTACACTTTATTAGACTCATTAGCCATTTGAAGTTTTTGAGCTTCAATTTTTTGAGCCTTATATTCAATATCATGTTGACGACTTGTCAATGATAATAGTCGAGCTTGTGATGCCGACATACCCATAATAAAATGTCCCTTGTTTAGTCCCTAATGCTTATATTAACGGCATAATACCTGTAAACTTTAGCTTTTATAGACATGGGGGTTATAATGTTGAAGAAAATTGTTACAAAAATTAATATATTATTAGTATGTATCGTTTAGAATATTGATAATATACAATGAGTTTTTTATATAAATTTCATAAAAAAATAAAATTACATGAAAAATAAATAATATTAATCTTTTACTTTAAAAAAACTTTTACTTTAAAAAAAATTATGGTTTTCTTTCTTGTTTAGATTTTTTCTTTATAACATTTTTTTTAGAAAATTGTTGTGGAGCATGAGTAAATGCTGTTTGAACACGTTTAACGCTATAAACGTCAGGTAGACTCTGAATAGCTGTCATTACACGTTTTAAGGTTTCAATATTATCAAGTTCAATTCCCAGTTCAATAATACCCAGCTTATTATTCTTTGATTTAACATTTGCAAATACAATGTTTGTATTATTATCTGATACTGCTGAAATAACGTCTTTTAGCAGCCCAATTTTTTCTGCAGTTTCTATTCTTATACTCGTAGTATACGCCTTATTAGTATTATTTCCTGACCATCTAATGTCCAAAAGTCTTTCAGGTTCAATCTCATCAAGGGTTTTACAGTCAAGACGATGTATTGTAACGCCTTTTGAACGAGTAACCACTCCGACAATAGGTTCACCAGGAATCGGCGAACAACACCGAGCAAAAGAGTATAGAAGCCCCTCCAAACCCATAACATCTTTCTTAGATGCAATGTGTTCCCGACCTTGTATAGTATCTTTTTGTTTAACTGGTTTTTTAAGTTTATTAATTATTTTATTAGCAGTTGTTTCACCATATCCTAGAGCAGCAAACAAATCATCAGATGTGACGTAGTTCATTTGTTTTGCGACTTTTTCAATTTCACCACTTTTTACAAATTCATCAAATACTGCTTTTGTTAAATCATGTTCAAGAGTAGATTTTCCTAGTTCAATGTGGTCTTCTCTCTTATTCTTTTTAAACCATTGCCTAATTTTAGATAATGCTTGTTTTGTAACAACAAAATTAAGCCAACCTAGTTTTGGAGCTTGGACTTTAGAAGTTAATATTTCAATGATATCACCATTTTTGAGCTTTGTATCAAGCTGGGCTATACGTCCATTAATAAGTGCTCCAACAGTTCTGTGCCCAACATCAGAGTGGATTCTGTAAGCAAAATCGACTGCTGTTGCGTTAATTGGAAGATCTAAAACATCGCCATTTGGTGTAAATGCAAATACTTGATCAGAAAATAAGTCCAATTTAACTGAATCTACATAATCTTCAGCGGTAGTAGTATCTTTGTTATATTCAACAAGTTTTCTCATCCAAGAAAACTGCATATCTGAATCTGAACTCGCTTTTTGAGAGCCTTTTTCCTTATATCTCCAGTGAGCCGCAACACCATATTCAGCGACCTCATGCATTTTTAAGGTTCTGATTTGAACTTCTAGGGGTTTTTGTCTAGGCCCAATAACAGACGTGTGAAGCGACTGATACATGTTTCCTTTTGGCATGGCTATATAGTCTTTAAAACGGCCTGGAATTGGCTTAAATTGTGAATGGATAAGTCCCAATACTTCATAACATTCTTTTTCTGAATCAACCAATACACGAACTGCAGTAATATCATACAAATCATGGAAAGCTACATTCAGACGTTTCATTTTATTATAAATACTGTAGTAATGTTTTGCACGACCTGTAATTTGTGCGTGTATACCACCCTTTTTTACATCATGTTTAATTTTATCTATTAAAAGCTGAACAGTGGAATCACGTTCAATTTTCTTTTGAGAAACAAGCTTTGCAATTTCATAATATTTTTCAGGATCAAGATATTTTAGAGATAAGTCCTCTAATTCTGCTTTAATTTTACCTACCCCTAATCTATTTGCAAGAGGAGCAAAGATATCTAATGTTTCTCTAGCAATACGCTGTTGTTTAGCAGCAGCCATAAAATTTAAGGTTCGCATATTATGCAACCTATCTGCAAGTTTTAAAAATATAATTCTTACATCACTTGCCATTGCTATAAACAAACGTCTAAAGTTCTCTGCCTGACGCTCTTCCTTAGATTTAAACTGCAATTTCCCAAGTTTAGTAACACCTAGTACCAAATTTAATACGTCATCACCAAAAGCATCATTGATTTCTTCAGGTTTTGTGTCTGTATCTTCAAGTATATCGTGCAAAAAACCTGCCATAAGAGTATGCGGATCAGCTTTTAAATCAATCAAAATTTTAACAACTTCAACCGGGTGAATTATGTATGGTTCTTCTGAAACTCTATATTGACCCTGATGAAGTTTTTTTGCAAATTCAAAAGCTTTTTCAATTTCTGCTATATCTTCAGGAGTTCTTTTCTGTTCCAAAAGTTTTTCACTTATATCTATAAATAATTTTGATTGATCGTCCATAGTATATTCATCATATCTACTTATAAGTAATTTTTCAAGAACTTGTCATATTTATTAATAAAGAGAATGCTAAAGATTAATCATTAATCTCAAAATAAACATCTTTAAGCCGTTTTTTGCTGATATGGGTATACAACTGAGTTGTTGCAACATCACTATGGCCAAGCAGTTCTTGAACTATTCTCAAATCAGCACCATTTTCAAGTAAGTGAGTGGCAAAACTGTGTCTAAGAGTGTGTGGAGAAATATTTTTATGTATAATTTTCCCTTGTTTATGAATTAAGTTATAAATATCTTGGCGATTTATTAGTCTACCTTTTGAATTAATCAATAATTTTTTAGTATTATTATTGAATTTTTTTGTATACAAATCTCTCTCTGGCAAAAACTCTTCAATTTTCAATTTTGCGACATCACCAAGCGGAACAATTCTTTCTTTGCTCCCTTTTCCTAAGCATAATACATACTTCGATTTTAAATTGATATCATTTAATTTAAGATTTACAAGTTCAGATACCCTAAACCCACAGCTATATAAGAGCTCTATTATTAGTGACTCCATCAAACTCAAATTATCAGATAACATTTCGCTTATTTCTTTTACAGAAACTACTTTAGGTAGCCTTTTGGGCATTTTAGGTAGTTCAAGTGTTAGTGTTGGATTAAATTTTGCATAATTAGTAATATATGCCCACTTAAAAAAAGATTTAATAGAAGAAATTTTTCTAGTAATACTTGATGGTGAATAATCGTTTTCTTTCAGAGTTCTTATATAGTTACCTATATCCTGACGCGATATCTCATCTAAGGAGGACTTTGTAGAAAAATTATCAAGAAAAAATTCTAAATCACGTCTGTATGCGTCAACAGTATTTAAAGATAAGCCTTTTTCAATTTCAATGAATTCCAGATATAGTGACAAAATTTCATACATATTATTATGATAGTCCATTTATTAAAAATATCAAGATTATAGTAATTATTATAAGATAAATTTTAGTTCAATATTCAATTTATATTTGATTATTAATTATTTTCAAATTAATTATTTTGTAATATAATTAAGAGCAGAATAATTTCTGATAGGAGTTTGATAAAATGAACAGGAAATATCATTTTATAGCCATTGGTGGCGTAGGTATGAGTGGTTTAGCCAAATGCCTTCTAGAACAAGGATATGACGTTTCTGGTTCTGATATTAGTGAAAGTAAATACGTTATGAAGCTCAAAGAACTTGGTGCAAAAGTTTATATTGGACACGCAAAAGGAAATGTTCCAAAAAATTCTACAGTTATAGTAAGTTCTGCAATAAGAGAGGACAATCCTGAGCTTATACAAGCAAAAGCCCTAAAATGTATTATTTATCACCGTTCAGACTTGCTCGCAGAAATATCAAGAAATGATAAAACTTTTATAGGGTTTGCTGGCACTCATGGCAAAACAACCACAAGCGGGTTTGCATCATATATTTTATCAAAAGCAGGTTTTAAGCCATCATATGTCGTTGGCGGAATTATCCCAGAGTTAGAGACCAATGCAATATTTGATACAGGGAATCATTTTATTGCGGAAATGGATGAGAGTGATGGAACTCTCGTTAAATATCGTCCAGATATTGCAGTAATTAATAATTTAGAAGCGGATCATCTAGATTTTTATAAAAAAGGGCTTGAATCCGTCCTTGAAACATTCCAAAAGTTCTTGTCAAATTTAAAACCAAATGCAAAAATTTTAATTAATAATGATAATCCAGGGAACTTAAAGTTAAAAGGCTATGATTTTATCACATTTGGGTTGGATTCTGCTGAATATATGGCACAGAATGTAGAATTTCACAATGGATATACAACATTCGATATTACTCATAATGATGAGCCACTTTTGGATAATGTTAAAATACAATTGCCTGGGATTCACAATGTTTATAACACCCTTGCAGTAGTTGTTGCTTGCAGAGAAAGTGGTGTTGATATAAATAAATTAAAAGAACCTATTTTCTCGTTTACGGGAATGGGCCGAAGATTTCAAAAAGTTCTTAATATAGGTGATGTTCCTATTTATGACGATTATGCACACCATCCTACAGAAATAAAAGCGACTCTATCTGCGATGAAGTCTTTTACTGGAAGACACATAGTTGCAGTATTTCAACCTCACAGATATACCAGACTCAAAAGCCTATGGGATGATTTTAAACTTGCAATTGCATCTGCTGATAGAGTTATTATTACAGATGTATATGCTGCTTCTGAAGACCCTATTGAGGGTATAAATTCTGAAAAATTTGCTTCAGAAATTGATAAAGCCGAATATGTATCTGGGTCAATTTCAGATGTAGCAAAAAAAATTCTTCCTACAATCGGGAATAATGACGTTGTTATTGGACTTGGTGCTGGCACAATAACTAATCTTGCTAAGAGCTTAAAATCTGCGAAAGAGGAAATCTCTTGAACATAGAATGCAAAGAAAATTTTGAAATTAAAAACTTAACTACCTTTAAGGTTGGTGGACAAGTCAATAAAGTTTATTTCCCAACATCACAACATGAGTTGATTTCTATTCTAAGAAATGAGCCTGATGCCGTCGTTTTAGGTGCGTGTTCAAATGTGCTTTTTTCTTCTCAAGGTTATGACGGTACAGTAATTTGTACCTCAAAAATGAAGTATCTTGAAGTTAGAGGAACAAAAGTTATTGCTGAATGTGGCGTAAAAGGACCATTATTATCTAAAAGAGCTTTTGAATCAAGACTTAGTGGGTTTGAGTTTATGATTGGATTTCCTGGTTCTGTTGGGGGCATACTATCCATGAATGCAGGTGCACATAGTCAATCTATTTCTGAGTCAGTATCAACTATTTGCCTTTTTGATAAAGAAACTCAAGAGATTGTTTATTTTACAAATAAACAAATGGATTTTGGTTACAGACATTCTATTTTACAATCAGGAAAATATGTTGCCTTAGGTGCTGAATTTTCACTAAAAAAAGAAGATCCCGAAAAAATAAAAGCATTAATGGATAGAAATTTAGAATTTAGAAAAAATATTCAACCATCTCTGTCTATCCCAAATGCTGGAAGCGTATTTAGAAATCCTGAGAACGATTCTGCAGGAAGACTTCTTGATAAAGCAGGAGTAAAAGAATTCGACTTTATAAATGTTGCTGTTTGGGACAAACACGCTAACTTTATTATAAATAAAGGTGAAGCAACTTCTCAAGAAATTCTTGAATTAATGTTTGTAATGTACAATCGTGTTAAGCAAACTTATACAATTGAACTTGTTCCGGAAATAAGATATATTGGAAAAATGAACAGACGTGAGGAAGAAATATGCAGAGAGCTATACAAAACAAGGATATAAAAATTGCAGTCTTATGTGGAGGGATGTCATCTGAACAAGAAGTATCAAGACGCTCAGGTAAAAATTGTTATGACGCACTACAAAGACTTGGGTATAAGAACACAAAATTAGTTGAAGTAACTACTAATATTGCAAATGATTTAAAAGGATTTGACTTAGCATATAACGCTTTACACGGGAAATACGGCGAAGATGGCTGCATTCAAGGATTATTAGAAATTTTAAAAATACCTTATACCGGATGCGGAGTTATGGCGAGTGCAGTAGGAATGAACAAAGAGTACACTAAAAAAGTACTTTCAACGGCTAATTTGCCATTAATTAAATCTGTTTTAATTTCTAATGGCGACAATCTATACCAAAAAGTCAAAGAATTAAATTACCCACTTATGGTTAAACCTGTTTGTGAAGGTTCAAGTTTTGGTATGGCAAAGGTTAACAACCAAGATGAACTTGTTAAGGCTATTTTTGAAGCATCAAAATTTAATCAAGATATTTTAATTGAAGAATATTTAGTTGGTGTTAATGCTACAGTTGGAGTTCTAGAAAAAGATAATAAAATATTTGCCACTGAAATACTTGAACTTAGACCACATAATGAATGGTATGATTTTGAAGCAAAATATACTAAAGGAATGACTGATTTTATATTACCTGCTGAAATTTCAGCAGAAATGACTGAAAAAGTAAAAGATCTTGCAGTAAAGGCATTCAAAGTTTGTGGATGCTCAGGTGTAAGTAGAGTTGATTTTCTAATAGTAGATGGGATTCCTTATATTTTAGAAATTAATACAAGTCCTGGAATGACTGACACAAGTGATTTACCAGCTCAAGTAGCTGCAATGGGTATATCTTATGATGAGTTAGTTGAAATAACACTTATGAGTGCGGGTTTGAACAAATAATGTCAGATGAAGAAATTCAAAAGATAAATAAATATAATATAAAACGTCGTATAAAACAATCCAAAATGAAACGAAAAGTACGTCATACTCAGCGTCGCATTCAAGTGTTTCGTATCTTTTTAAGAATATGTCTACTTGCCTTCTTAATTTTTATAGCAAGAGTCATTGTTTATATGCCACAGTGGCGTTTGCCAGCTGATGCTTTATCAAGTTTTAACAATCCATCACTTCAAATTAGTAATAACAAAATAGTTCCATCATATAAAATATTATCAGCGGTAAGACAAATAGAAATACCTAACAAACCTATTTTCCTTATAAAAACTGATAATATAAAAGAAAGCATTTTACAATTTGATCCGATTCAGGATGTTTATGTAAGAAGATTTTGGTTTCCTGCAAGATTAGAGATAATAATTAAAGAGCGTGTTCCATCAATTATGATAGCTCCAAATGAGAAAGTCCCACCTATTGCATATTTTTCAAAAGATGGGAAATTAATTGGACATGAATACTTACCTCTAAAAGCAAATTACAATACTGTTAAGGTTCTTACATATGGAACGGCAAATGATGATTATCGTAAATGGAATATTCAAAAACAAAATTTTATAAAAAAACTAACTAAAACTGTAGAAATGTATAGTAATGAACCTGTTGAGTACATTGATTTAAGATCACCAAATGATGTTTATGTTAAATTAAAGACAGTAAAATTGAGACTTGGGTCTGTTGATGAAGCTTCATATGACAAAATTGCCACTCGTCTGAGCCAATTACCATCGCTATTGCCTCAAGTAAGATTACTTGATAAAAAAATCCAATATTTGGATTTAAGATGGGATAAAGTTTACTATATAAAACTAGACGAATAATAATAATTAAAGGGGAATAAGAATGTTTGAATCACTTTCAGACAGATTACAAAATATTATTGCAAATACATCTCGCCAAAAAGAATTATCAGAAGACAACATGAAAGATGCCCTTAGAGAGATAAGACGCGCGCTATTAGAGGCTGACGTCAATTTAAGAGTAGTAAAATCATTTATTTCTAATATAAAAGATAGGGCAGAAGGCGAAAATATTATCCAAGGCGTTGATCCTTCTCAACAATTGGTTAAAATTGTTCATGATGAGCTCATAAATCTCTTGGGTAATGATATTTCACCACTATCGTCAGAAGGCCACCCCAATATTATAATGATGCTTGGGCTTCAAGGTTCTGGTAAAACAACATCTTCGGCTAAACTTGCAGTAAAGCTCAAAAAAGAAGGTAGAAACCCTCTATTAGTTGCTTGCGACGTTTATAGACCAGCTGCAATTACTCAACTTAAGACTCTTGGGACTCAAATTGAGGTTGAAGTTTACTCAGAAGATAATAGTAAAAATGTTCAAGAAATTGTGCAACACGCAAAAGATTATGCGAAAGACAATGGATATAATACATTAATCCTTGATACCGCTGGTAGGCTTCAAATTGATACAGATATGATGGCTGAATTACTTTTGATTGATAGAATGTACAGCCCACAAGAAAAATTGCTTGTGATTGACGCAATGACAGGGCAAGAAACTGTAAACGTAGCTGAAATGTTTGATGCCCAACTAACAATTACAGGGTTAGTATTAACAAAATTAGATGGTGATTCTAGAGGTGGAGCCGCACTTTCTGTTGCTTATTGCACTAAAAAGCCAATTAAATTGACTGGTACAGGCGAAAAATTAAATGCGCTTGAAGATTTTTATCCTGAAAGAATGGCTACAAGAATTCTTGGAATGGGCGATATAGTTTCTTTAGTTGAAAGAGCTCAAGAAGTCTTTGATGAAAAAGAAACAAAAGAACTCGAAAAGAAAATGGAAAAAGCAGAATTTTCATTTAACGATTTTATGAAAATGCAAAAACAAATGAAAATGTTAGGCTCATTTGACCAGATTATTGGAATGATTCCAGGATTAAACATTTCTAAAGATGATAAAGAAAAGATATCACACGAAGGTGGTAAACAATTTGAAAAAATAGAAGTCATGATAAACAGCATGACTCAAGAAGAAAGAAATCACCCAGAACTTATGAATTCAAGCAGAAAAAGACGAATTTCAGATGGTTCAGGAATATCTTTGCACGAATTTAATATGTTCCTTAAACAATTTGAACAAATGCGTTCAATGATGAAAGGAATGTCCGATATGAAGAAAAGTATGGGCAAAGTTAAGGGTATGGGCGGAGCTTTGGGCATGAAAAAAATGATGGAAAATATGCGTAGATTCAAATAATATCTATTGTTCACAAACAAACTTTATGGTCTAATATTAATACGAGGACGAAAATAGGAGAGAACTATGAACATGGAAGAGAAGACTTTTGTTGCGGTAAAACCAGATGGAGTTAAAAGAGGACTTGTCGGTAAAATCATAACCAGATTTGAAGAAAAAGGTTTTAAAATTATTGCAATGAAACTTCATCAAGTAACCTTGGAACAAGCCGCTGCACATTACGCAGAACATAAGGACAAACCCTTCTATAGTAGATTAATTAGCTATATCACAAGCGGACCTATTGTTGCAATGGTAGTCAAAGGTTATAGCGCTGTTTCTTGTGTAAGACACATAGTTGGAGCAACTGATCCTGATAAAGCTGATATTGGTTCAATTAGAGCGGATTATGGTCAAGTTACACAGTACAATGTAATACACGCTTCTGATTCTATCGAAAGTGCTGAAAGAGAGACTAACATCTATTTTAATGAGTCTGAACTATGCGACACATGGACTAACATGATGGAAATGGTAATAGCAGATGAAGAATCTCGCAATGCATAATTCAGAAAGTGATTATTTTAGCTATGAATTAGTTCATGTTGATAAAAACATAGGTGCTAGAGCTGGGGTTTTGCATACTCCTCATGGAGATATAAAAACACCAATATTTATGCCTGTA
>Ga0302271_10000943_pt1 | contig 28570 bp, 20 predicted proteins | sample III_Bog_N1_1_FD_198767 | JGI IMG/M metagenome (GOLD analysis project Ga0302271, IMG submission 198767) | Peat permafrost microbial communities from Stordalen Mire near Abisko, Sweden - III_Bog_N1_1 | ecosystem: Environmental > Terrestrial > Soil > Wetlands > Peat | place: Sweden: Abisko... | reverse complement strand
TATGGTGTTTTGGAAACCAACAAACAAAACTTTTCAAATGATTCATAATAGCTCTTTTAGAAGATTGCCCTCTTTACCCATATCTCATTCTCCCTCTCGCTTGGAGGATATTTCTGTTCTTGTTTCTTTCTCCAAAGCAAGACCCAACCCGATTAGAGAGATTCCAAATTGTATGTTTGATCTTGGAGTTACCTCGTGCTTTGAAATGCTTTTAAGGATATCATAAGATCAACCCTGAAGTTAATCATCTTTTCCCATGTTTTTGTAATCCACTTTTCAGCAAGTACCAAACAAACTGCTGATTTTGACAATATTGCTTATTCTTCAATTATCTCAAGGGAGCTCTAATACAATTTCTATTAAAATATTTGCCTATTAATATCTTTTTTGTTGATCTTTTCGACAAGGAATAATTGTAAGAAACTTGTGAATGAATATGTTTTACCATCTTGTTTCATCTCTACCCCCCCCCCCCCCCCCTCCCTCCCCCCTGATATTTCAGATAACCAAAATCTAAAGATTTACAAGGAAGATCGAACCATTAATTCATACACACACATGCATATGTTTATTCATGTTTATCAATATGATTCTTAAACCGAAGTTGCAATATTAATCGCATTTAGCAGATCCTTCGTCTGATAGTTGGGTGCGTCTATCTAGAGCTACTCAAAATTAAAGGCATTGTTTATGATAATAGAATCAATGTTCATGGCAATGGCTAATCTCAACGCTAGCAACAGCAGCTTATTATCTCCTTGCTGGTTGTACATCTCAAAGAAGTAATCAAAAAGCCCTTTGATCTTCGCTTTGTACACATTCGGAGCGATTATCTACTGCTCATTGCCATTAATCACCTAAATCATCGACTAGTATTGCTAAGGCATTTACTGTCTCACGAAGATATCTAAGAACTGAGCGCAATACCTGAATTTCTGTGTGATAAACACCTAGTCTTACGCTAGAATCGCTGAGTTCTCGTTGTACTTAGGTGATTGCAGAAACAATCCCCAATCTTGCTAGTTCAGATTCAAGAAGCTAGGTGGTATGCTTTGCTGCAGACTCATCAGTAGTCCATTCAATCCATTGAGACACTTGCGGTTCAAAAAGAAAATATCAAATTTGCATTGATCAAAGAAATTCTATTCAAGAGTCTCCGCGAGTTGTGTCAAGAACAGCAGTCCATTGCGAGTATTGATTAGTCTCTCGTGGATAGTCATCACCGCTTAAAGTATCTCAGGCTATTGGTTTTCAGCTTCAATATTGTTAGGTCTGAGCAACGATGGGTCTGCTTTGACAGCGTCGAAGAGTGGATGCTAAATGAGGATATCTGCTGTGATCCTCTTTTTCCTGTCTTTTTCGATGCATTTCATTAAAATATCCCTCGAATTCGGACTGATCTTGGATTCATTAATGATTTTGTATGGCTTATTGCAGATGTTCTGTGAGACTTCGTATTAGTTGCATCCGAAGAAGTACAATTCGTTGAAGAGCATCTCGTGGTACATTACACCTAGTATTCGAAAGATAGTAAATCATAAAGAATGGTTAGTAGTGATGGGAATATCTTCTTACCAATAGCCCAGATATCGACTGATTTATCATACGAAGACTCCTTGAAGAACTCTGGAGCCATGTACGGATACGTACCTAACGTCGTATGGAGCATATCCTTCTAACTCGCAAACCCAAAGTCACCTGTTCATATTTCAATATTACCAAAAATATCAAAAAATATCCTCAATCATTCTAAACCACTCGTACCTAACTTATAGACTCCATTGTGAATGAAGACATTCTCTGGCTTGATATCCCTATGGACAATGTCATGTCTTGACATGTACGCGACTGAATTTACGATCTAATAGAATATTACAATCGCTTGCTGTTCAGGGATGCCTTGTTTGTTCGCTTTGATCACATCCATGAGATTTCCACCATTGCAGAATTCCAGGATTATGTAAATATGATTAGTCGTCTAGAAACAGTCATAGATGCCTACAATATTCACGCATGGATCTTTATTCGAAGCTATGGAGATTTTCTAGAGGATGTTCACTTCATCACCGATCGCATTGATAATCTCCTCACCGTATTTCTTCAGCTTTGAGCGCACAATAACTTTTATTGCAACATCTTAGCTGTTCTAGCAGTTGACACCCTTGTAGACTGATGCAAAGGCACCGCTACCGAGTTCGTTTTTTTCAGAATATTCGTAGAATCTGTCGAGGTTGCTGATCTTTTTCATTGTGAAGTCTAGCTAGTCGTAGAAAATGCCCCTTTTACCTAAGGATTTGATGTTTTGTTTCTCTTTCTTGAAAATAACTCTTATTCTTTCTCACTTTTCAGAATCGATTGTTAAAAAGGATTGATCTTCTTCCCACACATACAGACACAGATAGATTAATTATTCAGGTGATAGATAATCTTGCTAATCTTGTAGTTATTATGCAAGCTTAGTTGAATTAAGCAGAATAAAATTAATAAGAGATTCTTCATCAGACTGCCCTACCAGAAAAGCCACTGAATTTCGCTGTGGGATGATTACCTCATTGAAATAAGTTAATTAAGGATTATTAGAACCATTTGAGGGAATAAAAGTAAACACAAAGCATTGGAATTCTTTATCTTGTTTTTTCTGCCATTTTTCTTAATTTATTTGTTTAAAATATATATTCTGCTAATAATCCTTTCTTTTTGTACATTTTTTATTAATGTTTTAGTGAATTTATAATAATACTTTAAATCTCGCAATGCCAAAGAAAGAAAAAAAAGACAAATAATACATACGTTAAATTCCTAAACATTTTATTTTTGAAATTTGACTTGCTTTTTGAATTTTAAGCCTTTTCAAAAGTTTAATGAGCTACTTACCGCTGGTTTTAATTTGTTGAATTGGTTTGTTTTGTCTGTTGAGTTTAAATCGACCAATGGTTTGACAAGACAATTATCACACTTAAGGAAAGGCTTCAAAATCTAATTGTCTCCAATATTTAATTCAGAAAAAGGAAAAAGAAGAAAAAAACAATAATAATCAAACATCGAATTGTGATCCTGTAAGTTCTACTTCAGCTAATACATTTCCTGTTTGCAAGCCACATGTATCTCCACTTCTTTTTATCAATTTATCAGTGCAGCCTTCTGAGCATTGCACTATTCCTTCTCGGATGCCTCGTTCCTAAAGCCATTGCATAAGGATTCAGTAAGCATCCTCAACATATCCAAATAATATCTATCCTTTTAGTGGTGCTCAAACATTCATCCATTTATCTTTATTTTTACTCAATTATCTCAAACTCCCTCTCTAAAATTTAACCTTCCTTTCTTTTCTTCCTCATTCAGCTGATTGCCTTGCGACTCCTCTGTGTTCTGCAGCTCTTCCAAACTGCCAAAAAGCTCTAGTGAATTCTTCAGGAACATTTATCTGCTCATTTTGCAAGGACTCATATTTCCCTCCTCCATTGCCTTCCTAATTCCAGCAGGATCCTTCCATTCAAACATGCAGTAAACATACTCACACCTGTTCAATATCATAATATTTTTCTTAGTTTATTGCTATTTTCCTAATGAATACTCTTGTTTCCAGCTGAAAAACTAGTTTGGTCAACTTCTCCATTTGTGTAGACAATCTATGTAACAAACAAACCAAATTCTTGCAGGAATCTTCTTAAGGTAAATACTGCTGCATCTTGTTAGAAACACAGTCAGCTTGGCGTCTGCTAATGCAGCAATTATGCTGATGCCTGTGGGAATTCGATGGATGGTAGTAAAGCATCTCCATTTGACAGCTTGTTTGAGGCTATGCTTTTTGTAGAAAAGCAAGCAAAAAGTTCATTTGAAATCGCAATCAATTTCATCATGCTAGATGAAACTAGCACAAATATCCATGAAGTCTTAATTAATGAATACTCCTAGGCTAAATTGTGCATCGCAACTTCTTTCCTCGCTGATGAAAGATTCCCCTTGCATTTCTTCGCTCACAAAAATGCCACAATATCGTTCGGGTAAAATCCATAACACAGATAAATTATATCCAAATGCATGTATTTTGTGAGTTAACTTACAAAGAAATATTTGCCTTTCTTCTTATTTTAACACATTTTTCCAAATTCCTCACAGCTCTGACCCTACTGGACTAACACAAACGTTGAATCTCAAGAAGTTAGCTTTCCACATATCAACTCTAAATTCCATTTAACTCAAAAATATCATCATCGAGGGAAAAGATGCAGTTCAGGAGCAGCTCAAATCCCCTTGCACATACACTAGAGGTCTAGAATGCTGCTTATAATCTGCCCCTTCAAGTTCTATCTCCACTTCCTAACTCGACCTCAATACCTAAGCTATCCAACTCATCGACGATGCTGATCGTCTCGTGCTACGGTCACTTAAATAAAATCTATGTTAGCCTCTATTTTTCTTCTTAAATTCTTAGCAATACCCTCTCGCTGGGTCAGTTCTTTTAGACTACACAGTGGAGGCTTCTTCTGATTTCCGATTAGACAATAATTAATTCTTATACAGGCATTTCGGTCTGTTCAATGTGGAATTCGACCCAGTATCGAGATCCTCTTCAATTCCACAACCTTCTATTATTTTTTCGGTAAGTCAAACTTTAATTTATTTTTACAAAAACAAGAAAGAGTATTAAACTTATTTTTAAATTATTTAAAATATAAAACCCAGCCAGCCTGGAAAAACTATTAAAACCTTTTACTTTTTTTCTTCCTATTTTTAGGGTTTAATAATCTAAAATATACACGTCCTTGCCGGAGTTTATCGTAAAAACATCTAAACCAACAAAATCCAGAATTACGGATACAACACAGTCAGGAGTATCATTCATATCACCACCTCAGCGAAAGTCGATATTTCTGATAGTTCCTTTCAACGAAGCTATTTAGTCGATGGGTTCCTCTCTAACATCATCGACTACAGCCCTTAATTCTCAAGTCTCTATGGATCAGTCCCTGGTGATTGCTCATCTACCATACCATGCTCTGCTATCACAATATCCAACAGCAAATTCTAGGAATTCAATAACTTTTTCTGGCGAATGAGTGATTCTGATTAACTGCTATTTAGTTCTTCGGCATCTAGCCGTGGAATAAATGCTTACACACTGCAATTGTCATTTCTCAGTGGAGAGTTGAATATTTTCTCTTCATCATTCACCAAAGCTGTTCCGATTTTGAGCACTTCGTTTCTCTTTTGTCCCTTGCTGAGCAATGTCGAAGATTATGTCCAGCATGACTCTACTAAGAAACTGCATCATCCAGCAGCTTCCTTTTAAGGTTTTGAATACTCCAAGATAATGAACTCCCATATTGTGCTGATTTAATTCACTGCCAAGTTAAATATCTAAAATTCATAATTCTACAATAACACAAGTAACACAAAATTAAAATATAAAATGCACAATTCCAATTAATTCTTTCTTTTTTTCGTAAAAGGCCTCTGTGGTCCAGCGATATCCTTAAAAGATTTATCCTACACGAGCACATTTGAAATGGTCATGAAGAAAAAAGAAATCGTTCTCCAGAATAATGAATTTCAAATGAACTTCGGCATTTTATCAGGTTCTGTCATAAGGATCATTCGAAGAGCATTTGATCTAGGCGAGAATTACTGTGGTCCGATTCTCCTGGATTCCAATATTTTCGATTAAAATGTAGGATGCCGCAGTAACTTCGGAGGTGTCAATATCCAATGTCTATTCGGATCAGCAATCGAAAGTGGAATCCAAAAAACTAAAGACATAGAGTTAGTTTAATTTGCGACCAAAGACTACTTGAAGCAGTTCGCTATGAAATCTATAAAACTCCCAGATAACTATACCACGGACTACTTAACCGTAGCTCCTTTGGATCTTAAACCCTATGAAATCCGAATCCTAAACAATACTTTCTCGGGGAATCTCTCCCCTTGGTGCAGTGGATTGTATATCTTCGGTGGATTGTTAGCGAACATTTCAAACAACTCCTTTGTGAATAACGGTGTGTTGCATAACCATTTGTATTTTCTCATTCGCAACACATTCTACCATGAATTCTTCTCGACCATCGCTGGAGATATTTATTATGCTAGTTTGGATCAAGGATTCATCGCCGATGATGGCATGAAGTTCATGAAAGAAACCTCCGCTTTGTTCTTAGATATCTGTGATTAAATCATTGTCGTCAACAATCAATTCACATCTAATTGGGGTATGCTAATTATCAAGAATAATACTTCAAAACTCTTTTTTATCGTTTTGCTTTAATTTTTAACCTAGGTATCCTGACTGGTGATAGCTACATCGGTAGCAGCTTGAACATCTACAGGAGTGTAAGTTTCCATGGATTAAGCATCCATGACAATATCTTCAGTGATCACAAGGGCATCCCCGTAAATATCCTACGATAAAACGTAGGATCATGGCTAGTTTCCTTGTCGGCTAGCTTAAGTGTAGTAAGTATCAATATCTTAAGCCACAGCGATTACGCTAATGCTTTTGGCATGACTGTGAGTATCTCCAACAACACATTCAGTGATAATACCTACTACATACCTGATGACTACATCCAACTTAATTTACAGAAAAACACCAAGTTCTAATCTTACATACAATCTTACAAGGACATTTCCTTAGTGTCATTGATCAAATTCTACTATGAGTTTGATGTCTCAGGAGATGGTCCAAGATCTAGCGATGTTTAGTCTTCCGTCTCAGATGGTTTAGAAGTGATCATTGCTGGGAATAGTTTCACTGGTAACATCTAAGGGAATTCCCTGTGTATGGTACATCTAATCGCAGGGGAGACTATCAGGTTTAATAAGAACATCTACATAAATAACAGAAATAACATAATCGATGATACCCTCAGTAGTTCATAGTCTTCTGGGTAATATGGTTAGATCTGCACAACTGACAGACTAGGTATTCTAGGTTAAACTGGGAAATACAATTAGATTTATATAAGTGACATGGAATTCACTGGAAATCAAGGAAAGTTACTCACTCACATAACCAAAGTATCTCAGCTGAGAATAACCAAAGTGGACTTCCTTGATAACTTCAATGGTGAAAGCTTCATTGATATCATCTCCCATATGGATGTACTTAATCCGACGATTATTGATAACAGTAGGTTCAATGGAAACTACGGATAATCAAATGGTGTTCTAAGCATCATGGAAAGTGAATATGTCAACATAACTAACTCAGAATTCAAGAATAACACTGGGATCCAAGTCAGTGCAGTCTCAGTGCTCGACAGTAATTATGTGTACATAGAAGACACACTCTTTAGCTTGAATTCATACTTCAAAAAGAAGAACGACATTAACAGTGATGCCATTCAGCTTATAAAGCCTTCTTAATTCAATTTCGCAACGACTCTCCTTCTGAATGCATCATCTGTCATAGCACAAAATACGAACTTCACCAAGAATCAAGTAAACAAAATATATTTTACTTTTGTTTATTGCTAATTTATCCATAAAACTCTTCTGATTTTTCTTTATCTTTGTGTTTCACCTTCCTGTTAGGGCAGTCATGGAGGTGGAGTCATGCTGAGTAGCTTTAGTTATTTGCTGTTTCTGTCTGGGGAATGCAGTGATAATTCTGCACTAACAGGTGGATGCTTCTTCATAGCCAAAAGCAGTAATCTCATCAGTGAATGTGCTGTTTTAAGTGGGAACAACGCTTAGTTTGCTGGAGGAGCCATTGGTATCTTTGACAGTAGCCAATATACAGATGATTGTAGTAATGATGATAGTAATTTCAGTAATGTTTCAAGGTTATCCAGTATTCTTACTCTTAATTCTGCTGAAAATGGTGCTGGAATTTACTCGTAGACATCTTACATCCATCTCCATGGCACTTAAATCAACTAAAACAGTGCTGTCATTACTTCCAGTGCAATTTCCCTTTACATCAGTTACCTCACAGCATCCTCAACTACCTTCGAAAACAACTTCTCCCAAGGTAACAAGAAAACCAAGTTAAAATTTAACTCAAATTTTCTAACCTTTTTCTTCTTGATTTGTAGGTTCCGCGACGATCTACATGATCGAAAGTGAGGCATCGTTTTTATCCTCTATCTTCTCCAATAACCAAGCTGCTTCTTAGACTTACGGGATCAAGAGCGATCGATCACTGATAGACATTGAAAGCTGCTCTTTCTCATAGAATTCTCTCGATTTATCTGAAATCTACTTCATAAACGGTGGATTCATAAATCTTTCAGAAGGCAAAACAACTATTTCTTCCAGTACATTCACAGGTGGTAGTGGCTAGCAAGGTGGTGCAATTTACAGTGGTTTTGAAAGTGCATTATCGATCCGAAACAGTGAATTCACGAATAACTCGGCAATCGATGGAGGTGGCAGCTTAACGACATGGTAATCCAGCGATGTTAGATTAGAAGATTGCAATTTCATAAACTCCAGTAGCAGGCAATCAGAAGGCACAGATATTCAGATTTTCAGTACTAAATATACTCTAATTCTTCAAACAGTTTTCAATATCACCTAAGGTACGTCAATCTATGGGCTCAACGCGCTAATAATAGAGATAGCTAACTCCACGTTCACTTCTTCTTCATCGTGGTAAGACGACTTCATAGACTCCTTCTACGAGACAGCTGAAATAGACTATGATATTCGAGGGATCCATTGTGAATTGTGCTAGGACTTGCATATCTATGGCAACAGCATATTTAGTTATCTCAGTGCAGTTAAAGGAGCAGGGATACTAGTTGATAATCAATACCGCACATTTGCAATGAATATCCGCATTGAAGACACCATCTTCTCCACCAACAAAGCTTATCAAGTAGAATGCTGCTTCAATTTATCTTATTTTTCACAGTTCAATATCTTTATTCTGATATTTCTTACTTGCATCAATAGGGTGGTGGTGTCTATTTAGGTGGCAATATCATGGGTTGGCTATAAAATGTAAATTTCGACAACAATATGGCATTTCAACCAAAAGACAATGCATATTTCGAGAAAATCAGTGGAATCGGTGGAGGTCTTGTTTATGATTGTCCGAGAATCAACCCCGATTGCAGCATTCTCTTCTAAAATGGGATTTTCAAGAAAAACATTGCTACTAAACAAGGCGGTGGATTCTAATGGAAAGATAAATCATTCAATAGCACAAGCACATTTTAATTCTCCAATAACTCAGCACTCTACGGGAAGGACATAGCAAGTTATGCAGTCTGTGTGATAAAAGTGACTTCTTTGGAGGATAATTACCCTGATTCGGTATGCTTCAATAAGGAAGTTGGCAAAGGACGAGAAATCATTACAAGATTCAATGTAGTTAACGTTGCTAGTGGGTAAAATGAAGATAATGCGAATTATTATGCTGCGAATAACTTTACTGGAGGAAATGCTGAAAACAAGGCGAATAGTAATGTCACGAGTAAATTAGATTTCATTGCATTTGCGTTAGTGGACCATTTGAATAATCGAGTCAAAAGTGATAGCTATTCTAAGCTGACAGTCATGCCAACTGCTAAGCTAACTTAAGATAACACAGGTTGGGAGAAGATTTTTGTGCTGAATAATGAGGAATTCGCTGTTTAAGGGATTTTTAGTTTCAGCAAAATGACAACTATTACAGTTCCAGGAAGCATCATTGAATTGTCTGTTATCACAGATGGAATTCCTTTTAGGTTAGATAGACAAATGATGAGCAGGAGAAGGAATAGATTACTTCATAATTCAAATGGAATTGATAGTCATTTAGGTTCTTAGAATCTTCAATCTCGGCATTTATCTAATAATTTTTCGATCATCCTCGATCGTAGCCAAATTACTTAAAGTTCTGATGCGACTGTGTAAGTAGAACTACGTAAATGCGTCCGAGGAGAAATCCTCACAAAAGAATACACTTGCTAAGTCTGCCCTGAGTTTGAATTCAGTCTAACAGACTCCGAAAATCTCGTCCTTGGTGGATCCTGTGAAAAATGTGATTAGACTGTATCAGTCTGTCTTGGAGGGTATCTAATTGCTCCAAAACCTGGATTCTGGAGACTAGATTCTTATCAAAAGAAATTCTACAAATGTCCTAAGGTCGGTGCGTGTCTTGGATCACTGGATCTATCGAATTTCAATATCTTAGAAGATTTCACTGGATACTGCAGGGAAGGCCACACAGGAAATCTCTGCGATTCCTGTATTGATAGCTGGGCAATGTTTTAAAATTAAACATGTATCTCATGTTAGGATAATATTTGGTATTGGGTAAGAGTTGCGTTGAGTATCTTAGCCGCGTTCGTGTAGGTTGTCCTTGCGATCAAAGGGACACTGACTTAGAACACTCAACCAATGAAGAAAAATGCAATATTAATGAAAATGATCATTAATTTTGTGCAGACTATTTTCATTTTCACATCATTTGGGATTTAATTGCCTGATTTGGTTTCTTCCACGATGTCCTCTACCAATGAAGTTCTAGCAGCACCTCTCTAGGTCTTCAATTTCGACTGCATCTACAAAGCAAGTAAGGAAAATAAGGGGGAAGAGGGATGAGTGAAATAGTATTTTTCCTTATTTTTTTATTTTCTGTAATTTCATATTTCTCTTTCTACTTTCATCAGGAATCTTTGTAGACAACGATATTCGTCCATATTTCGCTTAGACGATCGTTTTAAGCTTGATTCCAGTTGCATTCAGTATTCTAGCTATTATCTATTGGAGTGCTGTTCAGTACTCTGAATATGGCAAGGAGGCATTCATTGATACATATTACAAGCGAGATACTTGGAATAAAATCACTGTGTCGATCATCATCGTGTTGTTCACGCTGCTACCGAAAATCATTGACTTAACACTGAGAGCATATAAGTGTGTGAATATAGCTGATGATGATGCCCCATAATTTGTTCTCAAAGCGGATTATGATGTACAATGCTGGAGTCCTCAACATTGGTAAAAGATTTAAAAAATAAGATTATTATTATTTGTTACCTTATATAAATACAGTTTTTATTAATTATTTTTGATTAATTTTAGGTACTTCATAGTCCTTGTAGCAGTCCCTAGTCTATTGGTGTGGGGCATTCTTTGTCCTATGTAATTGTTCCATTTCTTCAACGAGAACAAGGAAAAATTGTTTGAAAAGGAGTACCTCGAAGCTTATGGATTTTTGCTTCGAGGATACACGAAGAAATCAATCTCAAATGAGTTCATCATTTTCTACAGAAAAATCCTTCTGATTTTCATTGCAATCTACATCGATTTCTCTTCTCTTACTCAAGTTCTCATAGCGTTCGGTGTGATTGTGCTCTCACTGGCATACCATAATTCGAAACAGCCATACTCAGATGTAGTATTCAATAATCTAGAAACGAAAAGTCTTATGTGTTAATCTATTGTGCTTATCGCGTTGCTCTACATTTCAGCAGGTAAGAACTAGGAATTTTACGGATTATGAGCTTTAACACATTAAATGTAATTTTCTTAATTAATTTTCTGATTTTCAGCTCAAAACGTTGGTGTTTAGAGTATTTTCCTATTAGTTCTCTTGGGAAGCTATGGAGCATTCACAGGACATGCAGGTTTCTACTACATGAAAGAAACGATCTTAGGAGTGTTCCAAGGGTTTTATAATAACATCGATCTCTACAATCTACTCAAGAAAGCTTCTGATAAGCTCAAAGTCAAATTCATTGGAAAACTAGAGAGAATGTTTAAGGAGAAATTCATGCCACTTGAATATGATCATAAACGAGTAAAGAAAAACAAAGAAATTGTTTATTTTCAAGTGCTAATTTATCTGATTTTGTTAACTTAACAACATTAAAGGAGATGAATGTGATGTTTTCATATCTAAAAGAGAACATGGATCTGACTGAGCCAAGCTTTGCGAAGGATGATGAGTTCATTGGAATTAAACGAACATCCAAGCTAAAACTTGACTTGAAGAAAAAGGTGTAAGAAATCTATGAGAAGAAGAAATTAGCTAAGAAACTAAAAAAGATAGATAAACAAAGGGAAAAGTAATCTCAAGAAGATCAAATATCCAGGAAATCTGATAAATTCAGTTAAAAAGCAGATAAACTATCTCGAAAAGAAAGAACCACAGATGGAGAACATTTATCATCTTCTGGTGGAAATGAGATCAAATCAATTGAAATGCAATCATAGATTCATAAAAAAGAAGAATACAAAGAAAGTTAATTATGATAGTAGGAAAAAGAGAGATATTGCTGCTATATAATTGATTCTCATAAAAATGAATGGATATTTTGAAGAAAACAAATGAATGTTTTTTATTTCTGTAAGTCAACTAAAAATAATATTTTGTTTTAAGATGGGAAAATAATTCTTTAATAATTTTCTTAATTTCTCAAGCTCGCTTATTTGCAAAAATGAATTAACTCAATATTAGTGAATTTTGAAATTTGCTGAGGAATAAAAATAGCTGTGATTATCAATTCCATTCATAGCTGTGTTAAATAAATAAAGAAAAAGCAGGAAGAAGAGGAACTAAATGCTGCTTTTTTTAGAGGATATATACTCTCAAAGTTTTACATGATTTCTCACATTTTTAGTAAATTGTACATAGAATCAAGAATAAAAATTAGAAATAATAATAAAAATAAAAATAGCAACAACTTACACTGCAAAGAACAATAACAAGAGATTCTTCTTTCTCGTACTACATTTTCAGAATAGATTAAATTAAACTTCCCAGGTGCTGAGTAATTTTTGGGGGGAACTTCAAACTAAGTAATAATCAGGTTCTACCTGTCTATCAAAAAATCCCATTAAAAATAATCTCTTTGATATTGAAACAAAAACTCTTTCTAAATTTCCACAAATTTTCTTTCTCCTTTCAGCATCTCAAAATAATCCTCTGACATATTTTAAAAAGTTGTTGCATTTTAGCTTACTTAGCAATCAACTAAAAATCACCTGGAGAAAAGATAAAGCAAAGCAAAAAGCATTTATGAGATATCATTGAGAAGGAGGTTTACAGATCAAAAACAAAAAGTGAAAACGTTAGTCAATTTAACTAATTGTAGAATTATTCATTTTTAATTTCTTAGTAGAAGAGTAATCTCTCAACCAACCAAAGGAATATTGTATTTTCAGACCAAATTTTTTGTAGTATAGCAAAATATATATAAGTGAAATAATTATATCTTTAAAGTTATTGAAAAATACATGAGTTTTCATATTGTCAAAGTTAAAGTATTGATTACATTTAACATGAACAATATTTCTGATTTTTCCCTTAAGATTATCATGATTGATAACTTTGGTTAAATAATGAACCTTATTTTATTTTATTAGGAACTTATGTAATAACTTCGGTAAAATAATTGCTAATTTGGGTATCATGATTATCATCATTAGATTAGATATTTTCTTCTTCTTCTTTCAATTTTTAAATGCAAATATGACATATTTTGTATTATTTTCATATTAGTTGCTTCTTCTTCAAGAAAGAGGGATTTTTATAAAGCAAAAAATCAATAAGATAAAGTAAATGGATATTTGAATTGTCTTCTTCTTTTAGAGCTTTAATAAATATGTCACAACCAAGCATTATTTGGAGATAATTTAATCCTAAAAATACAGTAAAAAATACATAAATTTATCATTAGGAATAATGAGTTTATTAATGAAATGCTGTAATATTAAAATGAATCTTGAAACAAAAATGAAAAAAGTATATGAATCATTGAATTTCTCAAAGAGCTTGCAGATAAACGACATCATCTATTGCAACTTAGACTGCTTGTTAATCACAATCAAGACAAGTTACTAACAATAAAACTAACTCAGTCTTCTTTTCAATATTTTTTTGAAAGAGTTGCTATTGCAGTACTTGATTTTGATTTCTGTTAAATTATAAAAACAACTGAAACCCTCAACGCATTCACAGTTATATTAAATAAACAAAATAAGAAAAAATAGGAAGAAGAAGAATTGGGTGTTGCTTTTAAGAAGAGGGAGGCTATCCCACTTTTACATGATTTCTCCCATTTTTAGTAAATTGTCCTTAGAATCAAGAGTAGAAATAATTTAACTAATAAAAATAGCAACTTACTCTACAAAGATAAACAGGAAGAGATTCTTCTTTCTCATACTAAACTTTCAGAATAGATCTTAACTTCTCAGATGCGGAGTAATTTTAGGGGAATCAAATTTGTGAAAAACCCGATTCAACCTTTCTAACTTTCAAAAGGATAATTAAAATAATCTATTTGATTTATTTTTTGGCAACCAATATTTTCAAAATAAAATTTTAATAAAGTGTTTGTAGAATAATTGTTATTTAATATTAGAACCTTATCGTAGCTTCAAAAGGATTTGTTTCTTTTTTGATAATTCAATTAACAAATTCTAAGTGGTTTATTAAGCTTAATTATTTGTTGGAATGAGTATCCTTCAGAAATCATTATTAAAAGCAATAATGCCTTAATGCTTATTGACTTTATTATTTTCAATTTTTCATTTATTTCTCTTTGCTGATGATTTAAGTTGGATTGAAAAATCTAAATAAATAATGAATAGTATTGTTAATTTTTTTCATTCACACATGCCAAAATCGAAACGAAAAAATGCATAAATAAGACATGCATACAATTTCATTTGCATTGTCTGATTTCCTACCAAGAAAACTATTATGGTCCATTAATAACTTCGCATTGTAAACCATCGCAGCAATTCAAGTCTCTCCTGCTAGGGACTATTGCACATAATTGATGATCTGTTTTGCATGATTCTTGTCGAGATGATAAGAAGGCAGAACTGAGAGTCTTAGATTTAGCCATGACTGGAGCTGAAGCCAGAAGGATTGCGAACAAAAGAACCAAAATGTTTCTGAAGATCATTTTTTGTTGAAAAAAGTTGTTTTCTTTATTTTTTTTTTGTTTATTTGTTTTTTAATTATGAGCATTGAACTGAGTGATATTTAAACCTAAATTCAGCTAGAAGAATTAATGATTCAGTGGATACATAAGGAAGGTTTAGTTTTTTAATAGATTTGTTACAGTTTTAGTTTATAAAATTTTCTTTAAATATTAAAACAAGAGTTCTATTGGTTTGACTTTGAACAGTTTGTTATTATTATTATTATAACTATTATTATTATTAAACTGTAAGCTCTTTGAGTTTTCTTTTAAGTATTTGTAGTTTTTTTCTTCTAGAACAGAAAAACTCAAGAATTCTCAAAATTATCAAAATTCAGATGAGTTATTAAATATCTAAAAAACAATTATTTATCATACTATAAGTCCTTCTCGACGTTTTTCAGCTTTATACATCTTTTCATCCTTAAGGAGATTTTTCTTAAATTTTTATAATAGGGTTTAGACAACTCATAATGAAAGTAATTGGTAGCGTTCCTATGAAGAACTTCTAATTAGTTCAAGGAAAGTTATTAGGATTCAAAAAGGTGAAGAGTTTACAAGTTTCTTCCTTGCCTATCGATTTCTTTTCAAAAATCTGTAATTAATTTAATGCCTTGTTCTAAAATTTAATTGCCTTTAATCCAAATAAAAACAATTTGAATGATCAATTGAATGCTAAATTTGGATAAAACCTTCAAAACATTTAAGTAAATTTATTTAATGACAGGAAAAAAGTTAATTTCTAAAATATTAAAAAACAAAGAAATACTTTTGGTATGCAAAGAGCTTCTTTGAAGGAATAATTACAAGTTCTTTTAGATAAGAGATCATTCTTTCAAACCAGAAAAGTTACATTAATTGGGGAGAAGTAATAAATTGTTAAAAGCATTAATTAATGATTAAGAAATTCCCTTCCAATTTTCATTTTGAAACAAGAAAGTCTAAGAGACTTGGGAGGATTTTTTATTAAACTCTCCGCTCAGCCAAAGAAAGAATTTGATTATTATGTCACTTCATTTTCATAAAAATATTTGATAATCGAATTTTTTATCCAAATAAAAGATCAAATATTCGGTAAAGTTAGGCAATTTATTATTGAGAAAACCTAGTTTTTCCTGAAATAGGATATCCCTTTATAAACAGATTTCTAAACTAAACAATGACTTGATAGGAAATATCAACCAAACGATGTTGTGTAAGAATAAGAGAGTTATCATATTTTTTAAGGATGAAAATAAGTTTGATATTAGTTTATTTGATTGACACACTAACGATACAAAATAAGTAAGCACACGAATGGGAGAGAATATGGTACATGATTCTGAGGGAGATCAGACGGATAAATGAATACAGAAGTTTTAACAAAACGATTTTGAGAGGAATCAATAGTAAAGACTACGAGATTCAAGGAGAGAAAGCTGCTAACAAATAATCAGTAAATTTTGTTATTGTTGCTGCTATTACTATTGATTTTTCTGTAACTGTAGTTATGGTGATTATTACTGCTACCGTTGTTGTTGTGGTAGTTTGCATTAGCATTGTTGTTATTGTTCTGATAATGATAGTTATTGCTGTTATTATGGTGAGCATTGCTATTTGAGTTATTGTTATTCTGATAATTATTGTTGTTACTGCGATGACTATAGTACTGCTACTGGTTTGTATGTGAATAGCTTTGATTAGGAGGGTGATTGTAATTGTTGTTGTCGTTGTTGCTGATATTTTGATTGTATTACTAATACACTGGTTGCTGATAGAACTATTGCTGTTACTAGGCCTAGGACTGCTTGAACACTTGTGCATGATGAGGTATAGATACTGGCATATTGCTATTATCGTTATTCTGTAAATCGACTCTATTTTTCTCAATATAACTGAGGACATGCTTGCCTAGAAAACACACACAAAGTCAACTCAAATCCTCATAAAAAACAAAAATTAACCAATGCGAATAAAAAACCCCTTTACCAAAGCTATTTCCCATGACTTCTGCATAGGTTTCTTAGTTCTAAAGGAGGAATCCACACATCCTTAATTTCTATTCCTAGTTGGATTTCTCGTAGAGCCTTTAGACTACATAATTTCCAAAGTTATTCTTAGTTAAACGGACTATTCCACTTCTGTTACGAGAAACAAACAAAGCAAAAGGATAATGATTGAGGGGGATTCTAAACGCACATAATAAAGAAATTATCATACTCAAGATGATTATCGATTGTCGGTCCTAGTAATACATCCAATACACCAGATTTATACTTGGCATCCGAAAAAACAACTGATTTCTCTGTCACATTCCTTTTGTTTCATGTTTAAAAGGTCAAATATTCAAATACACAAATGGTTTTCCACAGAAAAGCTAAAATAATCGTTAAAACCCTCCAACATATTCTCTTTTTACATCCCTCCCAATATCTTTCTTTATTTACGAAGCGAATTTATTTAGAGAAAGTTCGACAAAGTTCCGCTGAACAATCTCGAGTATTTGATCTTTAGCATAGTTATTGCCCTTCTCGATGATGTACTGTATGATGTAATTGCCGTATTAGCATTCACATAATGACATCAAGTTCTCCAACAGCTTTTAGTAGATACTGAAAGTCTAATTTATAAATAAACACAATAGCAAATAAAAAGAAGAACAATTTATTGATTTATTTAAGTCTTATGTGTTTACCTCTTAAGCTGAGCAGAACTCAAGTATCCTCTAGATGACTCTACACCCATAAGGATGGAAGGCCAGTTCGTGGATCTAGTTGTGGATATACCCAAAACAAATAAAGAATTTAAAAAAATATTATTTTCTATTATTCTTTACATTTTTGAGCACTTCATTAACGATTCGCGTGAGAAGTTCAGACGGGACAGTCTCAAAGCACTTCTAAATAACATGATTGCCATTCTGATCTTATATACAAATTATGATTCTATTCTCCAACTCTTTAACCAACCCTTCCTGCAAGTCTCTTCGATCTTTTATTTCTTCCAGCACTTTCTGAATAACCCTACAACCATACGTTTACACACTGAGGCTTTCCACATTGCCTTTGATGATTTTGTACAGTTTTTCTTTGTGTGCCTCTGTTCCTTTTTCTAGCAGTTTTTGAATAACATAGTTACCAAATTAGTCCTGCATCAGATTCAACGCTTCAGGGAGGATTCTAGCAAATATTTAATCCTTAACCTCAGGAGTAGAATTCTCAAATTGCTTTTAAATCGTGCGAGATGTATTTTAGTCCTTGCAAGATTCTATTAGCTAGTCGTAGAAAACAACTTATGAAGGCATCAGCATGTTGTAGGTATTAGAATATGAAAGCCCTTATGGGACCTCCTAGAATGTGTAAGAAGGAACAGCTTATGCTAAAACAGATGAATTCGTGGTGTTAGCGGTAGTAGTAGTAACAGAAGTAGCAGAAGTGTTTTGAAGATATGGATTTGCTTTGTTGCTATTCTGCTTTTTGTTTTTAGCTCCAGCATGATTGGTATTTTGATTATCCAAGCCATTGTTATTTGAGTGTGCGTTGATATTGTTATTGTTTCTCTATGCAGGCACGTAATGCTGCTAATTATGCTTATGTTGTTGTGAGTTTCTGTGGTATGATTATGGCTAGGAATTAATGTTTGCTCTTCTGGCTTCGTTAACAAATCCACCTTGATACTCATTTGCATTGTCATGATTATTAACGGTAAAATAATTTTCACCCTAGAAAAGTTGCTAGATTGGTAATTGTGACTATCCTTCCAATGACGGTATGGTGTAGATCCTGAAAGACAATAGGAAATTATCAATAAATAAAATATCATTTTATGTGTTTAAAAATACATGTTTGAAGAGTATGAATATTGCATAGGCATAGGCATATTTGCTTGCACTGGCATAGCTAAGAATTGACCAGCTGCTGGGGAGGGCATTGGGATACTTGGTGCGATATTTAATTGAGCTGAGGAGGCTGCTTCATTAGATTACATTTGAGGCTATTACATTTATTATTGCTGCTGTTAATTTGGGTAATACATCATCTACATATACATTTGATTTTGATAATACTGCTGTTGCTGCAGTGCTTGAGCTTAAAGAATAGCACTTTGAGTATCAGCTGGATTTGATTCATCTGCTTGAAGGATAAGATTATTTTAATAAGTACCTTGATTGGGTAAAGATGTTCCGGAAATGACAATCTATCTGAAATCAAAAAAGAAAAAAAGATCAATGAGCTAATAAACCAGTAAAAGTCAGAATTATGCATTATCTATAAATTATTTCTACTGTGCATTCTGTTAAGGGTAGTGAACTGCATTGTATGCCTCCTCTTAGCTTTAAACACCGACTACTGCTGATACTGGATTAGTGATAACTCTCAAAGTATTTAAATTGCTACTACTATTTACATGATTAACACCTGGTTTATGGGATTGCTCACTTATCTATTGATTCTTATCTTCCTAGCGATTATTAGCTATGTTTCCTTATTGCTAGGGAGAAGAAACACCTACTCCACTTGGTTTTCTTACCGCGACTGACTGAATTTCAGATTTTTAATAATTATCTTACGGTTGTTGTTGTTGTTTCTCCTTCTTCTGTTGCTGCGATGTTCCTGATGGTTATTTCAATTATTATTTAGGATACTCTCTGCTTTGAATTCCATTATGATCAGTATCATCATCGTTGGGTGTGATGGATAATCCTGTGAGTTGTTACTAAAGCTGTTGGATATCAGGATGTTCGAATATCTCCAGACGTGTTAAAGGCTTCTAGAGTCGTGGATTGTTCTGCTCCTTGTAATAATCCCTGTATTCCTTGGTATACAGATAAGAATCCTCCTCCTTTTTTTTTAAAAAAATGAATATAAACGCGAAGAATTCAATTAAGCAGAGGAATAGGAGGAAACCAAACTTTACTTGTTGTAGCTGTGCTTTGTGTTGCAGGTAAAGTTCAGGTGGAGCAGACTTAGCGCTGTAACGATTGATGCTCATATCATCGTCTCCTAATCAGCAAATCCAAAAAGAAAACTATGAATCAGCTTCTTTGCAATATCGATGTTTCGTTCTTACCATCAAGAATTCCTCCCATTAGTAGATCTCCTTCATCAGGCTTTTTAAAAGGTTACTTTACCTTAATGGCTCCATTGATATCCTTCCATTCTTTACCACTTGCTAACCCACTGCTGGTTGTTTTATCCATGCTGGTATCTATCACTAAGAGCTATGTTGTAGTTACTACTTTGCTTTGATAATTTGCTTTGGTTTTTTATTATTATTTCCCTCTTCTTTGATCTCCCCCTCCTGCAAATAAACCTTCATACTGATATATATAAATTCTTCATTATATTCCGGATATCAGAATCAATTTGTGGGGGGGGGGGGGTTCTTGACATCACTTCAACTAGGTTATTATTTATTTATCAACTTGTCGGGGTTTAAAAAGGGGGAAATCTTTGGAGAAAAAATAAATAAATTATTATAAAAAAAAGAATAATAATATCTCTGATGTTTTTCAGCATCATTTCGTCATCATCATAGAGATAGATAGTCTGAAAGTGGATCTTATTTATCTATCGATTTTTTTATTTTTTGTCACAGTCATTTTTAGAGTAAATTTTAAAAATAATTTGAAGTATTAGATTAATTTATTTGCAAATCAAGATAATTAATAAAAAATTACTGTTTTTTCAATATTATTTAGATCATAACATATTTTTTCATATAAAAGTGCACATAAATTAACCAATGTTTCTTTCATTCATATTGGCGATTTGGTTGTAAATGAAGAAAGCAACTAAGACGAACGGAAGTAACACCTTTGAACCAGCTTAAACATTCTCCCAACTAAAACAACAATTACAATAAAAAAAATTATCATAAAATCACATTATCCAAAATTGCAATGAAATTTATTCATTCATTCCCTCCCCGACAATAAATCAATCCAATACTTTCGAAATTGTAAGTTCAGAAATATCGCAGTCAGCAAAACTCCAGTGACTATTCCACCTATCAAAAATACAATGATCAAGATAGTAATTCAAATACATTCTCTTTCTTTCTTTTTCGTTCTTTACCTAACTATGAAGATCCATCAATAAACTGAAATCTCGTTGTGGAGGATTTCAAAACTTAATGCGATATTTGAAGAACAATTTATGCTCCCATCATGAGTACCTTCCTTAAAAATGTCGCTTCCTTATTAGTGAAGATATACCCAATAGATAGAGGGATCATCCCATAGACGCATTGGGAAAGAGCTACTGTGATTGCTTTCGGAGAGAAAAACTACTGGATAATGTTCCCGCCGATACCGCTCATCAAATAAAAGAACATAAACTTCCATCTGCCGTAGTGCTTTTCAAGAGGGTAGCTACATATAGCAAGGAATATTGTGCAGATGAGAATTTACGCTAATCCAGTTGTCAAGAACATTGATGTGATGTATCGAATGTATTGATAATTAGCTCCATTTACTGCTGGCGGGTACATAGCTCCCACGTTATAAGCCAAACATTGGTAGGAGTTCTAAGTCGTGGTGGATACGATCACCATTGGGATGTAGACTGCCCATAAGATTGCAATGTTTACAGTTGTGAATGATCGCAAAGGGCATTAAGATGTTACTGAGGTTAGTTTATTACCGAATTGTATGTAATTAGTTGTTTGGTCCATTGGCAGAGAGTCTTGAGAAACTGGAAGTTGGCTTTTAGGAAGACCATTGTGGCCATAGATGGAGGCAGCAGTGGATTGTGATGATCCTCTTGAAATTTTTGTAGTTATTTCTGGGCCTTCATTGTTAATTATGTAATCGTCGTTCATTGCAGAAGGAAGGAGGGTAAGAAAGCAAAGTTTATTTTTTATTATGTTAAAAAATAAATTATTTGTCTTTGTCTTTTTGTCTGGAGCTTATATCTGAGCAAATAATTATTTTTTCTCTCGTTGATTCTTTGAAGAAAGTATCAAAGAAATGGGAGATTATTATTGGTACTTTTGAGTATTATTTAGGCGGCAGAACATTTCTTCAATTTAATAAGAATTACTCAGATTATTCTTATTTTGATAGTTTTTATGCAAATATTTTTCAGGAGTGTTCAAGTAAAAAACAGATTGAATAATTTTCAAATATTATTTTTTCATATTTGTTTACAATTAAAATAACTCTTAACTCACTAGAAGAAAGAGGAGGTAATAGAGTGATTATTTGTGATTTAAACTTGTTTATTTCTTTCTACTTTACATTTCCAATAAAAAATATTTGGATTTTATTTTGTTGAATAATGCATTTCGTTTATTTTTAGTAGTTTATGAATCATATGCTTTTTTTAATAAAGCAAATTATACTTTACAAAAGAGTAACTGAATTATTACAAGAAACAATATCAAGTGTCAAATCAGATTCACTAACCATTTTAGGAAAGACATGTGTACAACTAATCGATGGGGATCTAGATACAAGAAGAAAACAGAGAAAGCACTTTAATTGTAATAACACTATAAAATATTATGGACACATTACACACAATTAGACACTACTATCAGACCAAAAAAATGGTTGAAAATTTTTAATCTCACTTCAAAATCCCCCCTGAAATAATCAATATTTTTGTAAGAAATTATTCTGCTTGCATTGTCTCAATTCTGATTCTTTTTTTCTTTTCTTCAGTTCAAACATATTTTGTATTTTCTTCTTTTTAATTGGGGAATTCGCTTTTTTTAAAAAAACGCAATTCCTTCTTTATCTTTACAGAAATTATGCGTGTCATAATTAGTTGAGCTGATAGTTATGTGTTCCTGCAAAAATAAGCCTTTTGAATAAATGGCATTGTAAGGTTGAAATAGTATTTATTTTTTTGTCTCAATATTAATCCTAAAAAAATAACACTGAAAATTCAAATTTTTTGTTTCTTTTTCAAATCCGTTCATTCCATAAGCCTCTCTACCAAGGTAACCTTCATTTTAATCAATAATTGTATTCATGTTTTATTCTTATTTTTCATAACTAGAACAAATGTCAAATATTTATGTTTTTAATTCAATCTTCGGTAATAGTACAGAGTTATACTTACCATGAGACTGCAACCTGAATTATCAGAAGGGAGGTTTACAATCAAGCAAGAGAACTAGAGTAAGATGCGGTTAAACAAAGAGATTGGAGACACAAAACAAAAAGTATTGGTTGGGATTCGTAGATATTGTGTGAATGACTTATGATGAAAAAATACTAATTAAACTTAACAATTCGTGGAAGAAAACAAACATAATAATAATTTTCTTCTTCAGGCGATGAAGCCAGCATCAATAAACGAGATCAACCTTGATGCTGACAGGGAAGAGCCAGGATAGTTTTGTCAGACTTTTAACTAATATGAAGGGGATGATGGAAATACTTCAAGTCTTTCGTTTCAGAACATTTCAACTTCAAGAAGGTTCTCCCTTTTGCATGAAGACTAACAATACCCCAAGGCTATGATGTCAAATACAACCCCTGATTATTATGAAATTGATGTACAACAAATGATCCATTTTCTTTCTACTTTATGTCAGCATGACTTACTTTTTTCTTGTAATTGGTTGCTGAATTTCCTTCTTTCCTCCCAAGAACATCAAAGCTCTTCTCGAGAAAGAGAAGAAATCTCCTTTAGACTTGAAGAACTTGGAGATGATTCTGAAAAATCACTCCTTCTTCAAAGAGTGCAAGAATACTCTCTCCTTCAGCCATTATGTGTCTTTCATTCGGAGCTTGCGGTATCGCTTCGTAGCGAAAGGAGAGATTGTCTACTCCTTTGGAGATAAGTCAGAAGACATGCAGGTTATCTTAGAGGGATCGTTCTTTGCGGTAGTGTATAATCGCAGGGAGAACCGACAAGAACAGGGATAATCATAGCTGAGTAGCTAAGTACAAGCGAAGAACGAAGTAAATTATGTGCTCTGAGAGAGGATTTTTGTACTTTTTCGATTTTGGATATGATGTACTGCTGATTTGTAATATTTTCCTTAATTTGAAAGGATCAGCTGAGTGAGATCAAATAAGGCAAATAAATGTAACAGAAATAAGAAGTATTGGAAGATGCTTAAGCATTCGAGAAAGCACAGGAATTTATCGATAAGCAAGAGCTCGAAGCGCAGATTTCTCGGATGAAGGAACACTTGGAAAAAGGTACACCCTAAAAACATAATTTCCTAGACAAATCCCCATCTATTATGTGAATTTAATAATACTCTTAATGTGTGGGTAGTAATTACTTGCTTCCCTCCAATTGTTACTCCTCCTATCTTGCAAACCCCAAACTAATTTCCTTTCGAAAAAATAGATAAAACGAATCAGAAGGAATGTTTAGAGTTGGAGGAGATCTTCGGGGAGAACTATGCTGCTGATGAGATAATGGCAGAGACACTAAGAGTAGGTGCTAGCTTTGGGGAATATGAGCTCATCTACAATAAAAGAAGAACGTAATTAGTCATTGCAAGGCAGGATTCACATCTAATCACCTTACCTAGCAAATCATATTTGCTACTGCCAAAGGACAAACAAAACAAGCGTTTTACAGATTCTATTAATTTTTTGTTGAACTTCGAGTTCTTTCGGCAGTGGAATAGGTCAATTCTGAACCTTTTGGCTTGCTTTGAGCAGATCCCTTGTGAACTGAACTAAGTAATCTACACTGAAAGCGAGCCCGCAGATTATCTCTTCTTTGTCTATCAAGGAGATTTCGAAGTAAATTCTTTTTTCTTAAGTCATAACATGTAACTGTCATCAAATTCTAAACCTTCCTGCTTTTGATTTAATTTAGATTTCAAAGAGAATTGACTTGTTCAATGAGGAGAACAAGAAAGCCTTAGAGTTTGCAGATATCCCTATGTATGCGTAGAAAGCATCAGTGAAACCTATCGTGAAGGTTCCTGGTGAGGCATCTGAGCGAATTCGATGCTGTATTTGTGGACCAAATAGCTATTTTGGTGATGAAGAGCTGCTAGTTTTACAACCGAGATAATCCTCTGCTGTTTGTGTATCGGAAACAGGTCTGCTGTATAGGTTGTCATTAAAGGTAAATGATAAAAAAAATTTAAAGCTATTTCATTGATTTGAATATTTCTTTCTTGCCTTTTTCTCAAAAATGCAAAAAAAAATATGATTTTTTTTCATTTTATGTATTAAAAAAGAACTTAGTGAAGGTAGTCTGCAATTAGAACAACATATGGAGCTAGCTCTAAGGGATCATGGAGCAAAAGAAGAAATGGCTCTAGTAATAGTAAGGGTTTCACTAAGAATCAAAGGGAAACTTTAGTAGTAATAAAAATACATAATGGAAAGTAAATATATAATATGATTCTCCTATCCATTCACTGGATAATAACAACAATACTCCGAATAACCGTTCTCCAAATCGAAATCTAAATCAAAGATATCCCCTCACACAACTGCGAAGCAACAACACAAGTTCTTCAAAGAATGCTACATAGCATCTACATGCGATATGCAAAGAGGCTTCAGATAACATTCAGGCTCTCTTGAAAAAGAAAGCAGGTTATGCTAATGATTTTTCCACTGAATCTTCTAAATTATACAGCAGCAGCGTGGAGCAATCATCTAGGAAAACTACAAATAATAGTTCACAATACATCTCATCCAATTCCCCATCAGAATAAACCATCACATAAACAAAGATAAATCCTACTTATTAACCTTACCTTTGTGGTATGGAAGCAGAGTTTGTATCTAAGCTGTCTCCCGTGAAGATATCTCGATATTTCAATCGAAAGCAAGAGCTGCTGAATCGTAGGTTCTTTACTCCGCGAGCTAAGAATCTAATAGATATCTAGCAAACGGTGTTGATTGCTAAGCACAGTCACAGGATCGACACGTAACAGCAAAAAAGAAGAATAAATATGAATTAAGTAGATAAGAGAAATTAAAAGGAAAAGGAAGAAGGGAAATAGGAGTAGATAAACTAATAAGGAGAAGTCTCAAGATACTGGAAGGATCATCGGAGAATGAGAGGAACTGCTTAAGGATAAGGGTAATCATACTGCTAGACATAAAGAGAACAATCACTTATGAGTGATTGCAAGGATAATATCAGCAGGAATAATAGCTTTCTGCATATCACGGAAGTCAATAACAATAGCACTTGCTTTGATAGGAAAACAAACAGAAACATTTTAGCAAGTTGTAAACTAAATCCTAGTCTTACTGAACATGCAACCCACTCAGCAGCAGCAAGGAGAAGAAACAAAATAAACTCACCACAAACAAACGATGGCTAGAAAAATGAAATGTGTTTTACTAATAGCTTGATTCTAAGTCGAAATAACAGTATTACTAAGAAAAATAAACCTGTTGTAGTTGTAGTTACTTCTGGTAAAAAGTTTCAAGAAGCATCTAGAGACTAACAATCACCACTACTACAACCACCCTCGCCTATGCTAGAATCACCTTTGTTGAAGAAGCATTCCAGCTGCTAATCATAAAGTCCAATAGACTCGTCTAGAAAGAAAGAACAAATAAATCGATTGAGAAATACTAATATCTACTAGAATTGTGTTCGCAAATCTAATGAGGATGCCAGTGATTCTTAAGATTAATAGAATATCTATAAACTATTCGAAGAAGGTGGAGAAAGAGACAGCTAACTAGCTCTTAATAGCAAATAAATAGTCTGGAATGCTATTAATCAGGGAAATAAAAGTATTAATAGTAGTATCGATAACAGTAATAAATAAGATGGTCATGCACTGTTCTAAGCCCTTCTAGAAGCTGTATCAGAGCCTCTCGATCCTGCTGGGAAAAAGACTCAAGAGTAAATAGCATTTGAAAACAGAGTTCGAATGGAAAATCGACTTGCCTATGAGAGATAACTAATTCGAGCCAAGAACGGATAGGATAAGGTTAAACAAATGGCTTAGCCATAGGATAACATGGAGAGACTCGCTTTGAATAGATTCACGTAGTTCTACACTCACAATAAAACTAAGCAATCCATATTGGATAGAGTGAGATTTCAAAGACTCATGCTACCTGCTCTAGCAGATGACAATAATCACATTAAGAACAGTTAACTTTAGAAAATGGATTAATTAAAAAAGTAGATTAATTCAGGAGAATAGGAGTAATAATAGTAATAATAGTAATACAGTCCTGGGTATGGGATAGAAGTGTCAAAGTAAGAAAGTATGAGATCAAAATCATCGTCGTCAGATTATAAAAGAGGTTATAAAAATCAACGGAACTCGACTGTTTCAACGACAACACAATAATCACCGCTGCTAAATTGTTCTAGAGATTATTCACCAGAGAAATCGTTCTCAGATGCAGCAGGAGGAGGAGGAGGAGGAAGTGATGTATGTTTTAACTTCTAGTTGATTTCCGCAACAACACCAGTGAAACCATTATTTCCTTTGTCATAATACGAAGAAGATTAGCAATAATTTTGGAATAATAATGGGAGGAGAAGACACAACAGTGTAGCTGGAATGATCTTAGATGAAATATCTATCAAAGCAAAGAAGAGAATTGATCAGCGAGTTTACAATAGAGTGTTTAGGAAAGGTGATCTGATTTCAAATAAAACTGGAGGATTTAATATGGTTAAACCATGTCCAACACGCTTTATAGCTGAAATATGAGAGAGTGTGAGAGGATAAAGATAGATATGAAATACAATAAAATTCCAATGAATTAAAAATTAAAGTTACTTCTGCACTGAAGCTACACTTGATTTTCCTTGTTTTTGTAGATAGTCTGGTATATTGTAAAAATGGATCAGAGCTATATGAAAGGAGGATTAGGATTGAATGAAAAGGGCTTACAAAATTTAACACAAAGTTAACCAAGAAGATTTCATAAGCTTTTTTGAGATTTTTAATTTAAATTTTGCTTAATTAATATTTTGAGTGTTTTTCGAGTTGAAATTAAAAAATTTATCAGATGTTATTAATTCAAGAGAATCTCATCCGGTAATTATGATTTTAATCTTGGTTTTTAATTTAAATCTTCCAAACAATTCTTAGAAACTATTCGTACACTTTATAATCTAACTATTGAGATTCATTCTACTTTGTTTATTACATTCCTTAGAGAAAATATAAATGAAATAATTATATTCTACTAGGAATAATATTTGAAAATGGCTATCATTCTATGGTTTCAGCATTCAAAATGTTTAAGAGTGCTAATATTTAAGAAAACCTAAAAAGGAAAAGCTGTATTTAAGCTACTCAATGCATTTGTGATTTTTGTTTGAAAAAGGAAAGAAAACTAAGAAGTTTTGAGTGAAAAATTGAAGAAGAAAAAATTTGTTAGAAATGCAATTATTTGTGAAGTCGATTTATTACTAAAATATTTCGATTTTTGAACAAATAGCCATGAAGAGGAACTAATGATTGGTGCTTGATTGTTGAAATATAATTTTTAGATTATGTGTATCATTAGCATTCTTAACTGAAAAAAAGATAATAAGTGCTTCATAATGATTGTCAGTTAGAATTGAATTTGCGGGAGGATATTAGACAATCATTGATTGGGTTTGATGAGAGAAAGAAAGAGAGAGAAAATTCAAAATATCACTGGGAGGAGAAGGAGGGAACTTGAGAAAAAATTTCAAACAAGAAGAAAAAGGTGGTTTTGTAGAGGAGAATCAATGCTTAGAAAAATGCAAATGCTTTTCTGAGAGTCAAATTGGAAAAAAATGAAATTGAAATAAAATTTAAAATTCAAGGGGAATCTG
>Ga0302271_10000942_pt1 | contig 28589 bp, 16 predicted proteins | sample III_Bog_N1_1_FD_198767 | JGI IMG/M metagenome (GOLD analysis project Ga0302271, IMG submission 198767) | Peat permafrost microbial communities from Stordalen Mire near Abisko, Sweden - III_Bog_N1_1 | ecosystem: Environmental > Terrestrial > Soil > Wetlands > Peat | place: Sweden: Abisko... | reverse complement strand
TTTCTTCACATTCATTTCATATATTTTAACTTTTCTATTTTAATTATCAATTTCTTCATCTCAAATCAACATCCTTGATTTCTTTCTTTTTTCACTTCATTCTCTCATTTGATATGTTCCCCCCTTTTTTTAAGAGTAATTTCACAGTGAGCAGTTCAGGTTATCAACAATTCAAGAAGGTTGTGAATGTTCAAACTCTTAAAGACAATGGGTATCTTCTAATTACCTTTGAAACCTTCTCTCAGCCTTTGAAGGAGTTTAAATTCTTAGTTGATCGCATTGGTTCCATCCCTAACCAGCAAGCACATGAACTATCTAAAATATTAAACGGCTACAATACGTTTGTATAAAATATCCTTTTAGAACAATAAGCGCATCAGAAATACCCTTAAGATCTCCTTCAAAAGCGCAGCGAATTCTGCACAAACAAAGCTAATCAAATCATCTCAAAACTTCCCGAAGATGGGCTCTGCTTATTTTTCCAGACAAGCATGAACAACTAAACTCTAGACCCAACCCATTTTAGACATGGTTTCAGTAGGAAGCTAGCTTGGATATTTGGCTGCAGTCAAGAAGTCATAGGGTAGATCTACATGCGTTATGGGATGGTTGACTTTTCAAAGTGCCATCAGAGTTATGAGAAGACTATTGGCAAAGTAGTTTAGATTTTCTTTGAGACTTTGCTTGATAAAACTACCAAGAACACTATGAAATCATCAGAGGTAGAGTTGCCTTTATTTGACTTCAAAGAATTTGAAATGAATACAATTGATGGAATGACCATCAAGCTCAAATCATTTACGACAAGACAAAATTTAAGTTAGGAATTTGATTAGCTTTATGGTTTAACTGGATTAATATCATAAGTGCTAGTCACAATTGAGGCTCAAATTGATCCATTTTAAATTTATATGATCATGAAGCGTCGATGCGAAAATATTCTTCCTGCACATTAGTATCTTAGGGATTGGGTCGAAAATAACTAAGAAATGGAAAACTATGAGTACATTGATGCCAGCAAGGAGTTTATTTAGAAGTACTATCAATCTAAAGCAGATAGCGCAGATAAAGCTACATTCTTGGAACAGAAAGTTGACTAGAAACTATTCTCAGAATCGAACCCATAATTCAAAGCAACTTAAAAATTAGCTAAATAATTTGCTTCTTCGTTCTTCTCATGACTGTATATATTTATTGCATTTGTAACACATTTCTTCCAGCAAATTTCCAATTGGGATGATTTCTTTGACTTTTAAATCGAAAGATAAGAAAATAACCTATTTAAAATATGTTTAAAAAATAACAAGATGATTGTATGGTTAGGATTATTTAGTAAGGAATTGAGTAATGAGTGCATTCAAGGGGAAACAATTGTATTGTAAAAATATTAGAACCGATCATACAAGCTTTCATTAAAACAAAAAAAGCAAACTGCGCGCTGTTCCAAAACAAAGATTAAAAAAAGAAGAAGTATTATTATTGGGGGTATGGGGATTAGAAAGTATTATGAGTTGGTTGTGATTGATTGGTTCAAGGAATTATTCTGGGAGAATAGAGAGTAAAATGCAGATTCAAGAGATTATCAAGAGCGGTTGCTAAAATTTACAAAAAATGAAAAGAGATTGCCGTTGCAATTCGAATAGAAAATGAATTGTGGTGAGGAATTCACGAAAGAATTCTTCCTCAAAAGTATCACAATATTTTAATAAGAAAATGAAAGATTAAAGGAAGTTGTATTTTTAAAGAAAATACGCCTATCAATCAATTACTTCTTCTTCTGGGGGACTTAAGAAAAATAATATTAAGAGGGAGATAGAATGCTAGAATAATAGTCTGCTTCAAACTATTACATGTGAAAAGTAGATACTTCTCATATAATTTATTGGTCAAAGATATTGCTTTTTTTCAAAAGTTCCCCTCCCCAAGGATTTCGAGTAATTTAACGAAAAACTACGAGAGTGCTAGGATGAAAGAATGCAAGCGAGAAGGGGAGGAATAGGAGTAGAATAGAACAAAGAAATTGTATGGAGATGATAATTTAATAAACTACTGAAAGATAATTGTTTGATCGAAAGGTAGAAAGAAGCTGACACAGATAAAATAGAAGCAGAGGAAAGAAAATAGGAGAAAAGAAAAAGCATTTTATACCCACACAGACACAGGAACACACTGAAGTATGAATCTTCATGAAAAAGAACAAATGAAAACAAGCAAGATCTAAAAGGACAATAACAGCCCCATAAGCGATCCATAAATATCATCTAAAAATAACTTAGATGATAATAAAGATTCTGTTTCTGTATCTGGGAGCACTTTGAACTAAGATTTGGAACATTTACTTGAGTTTTACAAGAATGTGCATGCGATGAAAACAGTTCAGAATGTCAGCATAGAATCATATGACAATGTCTCCACTGGCTAAGAGCGGTACACTGTAATTATATTCTTTAAAGCTACACTCTTTCAAAGAGGTATTCTAAAAGAAAAGAGAGAGAGAATATGAGAATTCTAAGGTGATTTTGTGTTTGCAATTAGTCATACTCGATCAGGGTCTAAACAGATATGCTGAATTACAATGTCAACAAGAGATATCGAGAATTCAGATAGCTTTATAACAGAGTAAGGGATCATATTAATATCTGGATTTGTGTTCTGATGGAATTTACGACTTTTAAAGATGAGAGAAGTGTACAGTGATATCGATCTGAAGAATTTTCCAAGGAAAAAAATATTGAGTTCTCTACAGAAGAAAACGATTGAAACTAGGATGATTCAACTTAATTGTAAAGTGGATTTGCTGGCGAATACTAGCTTAAGTTTCTGACTTAAATTCTTTGATGTTTGATTAGGTTTTATCAAAGAAATTTTTGATGCTTACAATGACAGGCAGATTTGGTTTTTCCTTGAGTTTATCAACCTTGAAGGTATGATGATGAAAATATTTATTATTCTAAATTGAATAATATTATTTGAATTATGTTGATCAGGTGAATTCAAGAGAAAAGGAATTAATGATTTCTTCAGACAGCAAGCGAACAGCTCTGTTTTACTTCAAGAAATACATCCTGAAATGGTCAATATTGTTCCAATTGTTGCAAATAACGACAATGAAGCTAAGATGATTGAATTTCTACAGAAACTTAATGCTTTCTCAGACACGATTATCCTTAGTTTTGAGTAATTTTTGCAATTATGCTAATATTAAATGAGATGATTGACTCTCTTTTTGAAACTAATTCAACAAACAGCAAGCTTCGAAATTTCTATTTCCGAGATCAGCCAGTGCTTTGTTAATCATTCATCCCTCTTATCTTATTTGGATAAGGGAAAATGAAGGGAATATTAGAAATTGCATTGACTGTCAGCAAAGATGCTTCATCTGAAGGTCATTTGGTATGCTCGCATGGACTGAAGCTCATTCTTGATCTCATGGACATTCAAAAAAATCCATGTAAAATCTACTCGATTATTTGCCAATTGAATAATGTTAAAATTATTTTTTTGTAAAATCTAAGCTGCACAGCAATTCATCGATGTTTTTACCAGTGCGACCTTCTAAGACATGAAGAAATACAACTTTCGTAAGTCAAATTACTATATATTTGATTGGATAATTAATTTTTATGTTTGTTAGGTGTGCACATATTAAATAAATGCAAAAAAGAATGCAAGAATCTCACAATTAGACTCCTTAAAATATATATTGACGCTCACTCTGAAACTCTCAAGAAAGTCACTCGCTAGTTATTTGTACCAACAATAACAAATGGCGATTCACTTAAATAACCTTTTCCTTTTTGTACCTCAGTTGGATGACAAATCCTTTGAAGAATATGTCAAAGTAGTTAAACTTAAAAATGTCCCAAAAAAACTTCTTAGTGAAGGTCTTTACAACCTTCTGAACGATGATTAATAGAGTCCAGATGCTCTCAATGGGACAAATGAAAATAATTCAAGTACTGGCTAGTCTAGCAGAGATTCTTCCGGTCATCCATAGAACTATGATTTTAAGGAACAATTTATGTTCAAGCGAGAGTCTGTTATTGATAAATCAAGCAATACATTCGCAGATTCGCATATTTATTCTAGTGAATTTAGTGATCAATGCAAGTTTGAGGACTTGAAAGAAGCGATTGATGATGAAAACATAGAATGGAGGTAGCTTTACACTGTTGAGGATAGTCTTTATATAAAATACTGCGATGTGCCTGATAAATATGTTCTCATCACAGCGTTTTTACCATTATCGATTGCAGATTCCCATGCAGCTTTGTATGAAAATAGAGCAAAATGGGATACACTTGTAAGTCAAAATTTAAGGATTTTGGGAATAATTTTCAGGGAAGTTTTCACATTTTTTACGATTAATGTTGCTGTTTTGTTTAGCTTAGTGAGTATGGGAAAATTGGAATTAACGAGCGAGGAGAAGAAGTATGGAAAGAGAGTTTATTCGTGTGTAGTTACTCTGGCACTAAGTTGATAACATTTCTGCATAAACGCTCAATCATGGAGGAACAGGATGCTTTGTATGTATTCAAAGAACCTACTGAATTTACGGATTACAAAAATCAATCCAATGAGGATTAAGGTAAATTCTTTTATTTATCCAACAAGATTGGCTAATGATTTGAAGATTAAACTAACATCTGTTTGTTTAAAAGGTAAAATGTATCAATGCATAAAGTTCAGTGCTTTCAACAGTGGAATGATGAAAAGTAAGAGAAACTTGTCTTCTGAAGAAGAAGACGAGGAATTCAAGCATGCATTAGAAGGAAAACTAGTCTTCACTAAGGTCGATATAATGTTACGCCCAAGTAATAATAAATCATTTGTGTTTATTAGCCCGTTCCTCTTGAATGACGACTAGTAATTCGTTGATAACTTTTTGAATCTCATAAACTCATGCTCTTCGTATGTCAAAAAATAGACTAATTCCCATAAAAATTCCCTAAGTCCATGAATTGATGGTTGACTTAGAAGACTGATTGTCGTGATAGTCCATTCAAAAATAATAATCGTTTTAAATCAATTTTATTCCTTAATTTCAAAATGTACAGTAATTGTTATTAATCCTCTTGTGTGTTTGTGTGTATCAATTTACTCTTCTTTTTAATGTACATGAAATTCATATTTTTAGTGTATCAATACTTATTTTATTAATTTGAAGTTATCTTGCTTGAGGATGATCCTAAATAATTTAAAAATTAGTTTTCTAAAACTCAAATATTTTTCTTCTTTGTTACAAAGCTTCATCAATAAAGTCGAAAATGCTGTCATTATGTTTGAAATACTTCTAGCTTTTACAGAAAATTAGAATATTTTTGTTGATTAATATCAAAATTTAAGAAAATTTACTTGGAGTTTTTACTTTTAAGGTTCCTTCTTAAATTAACAAATGAATAGATACAGACAAAGCTGCCTTAAATTAAACAAAAATAAAAAATTCTAAAGGCAATAGATAATTTACTCTTAGCAATTATTTTATTTATTCCTATTTAAAAGAAGAATTCTTTCTTTTTTTTTGCAGATTGTTTTATCAAACTTCGATATCTTTGACTATTGGATTCTTATAATGGCGCAATTGATTAACTAGGGTAGATGGCTTAAAAGGGGCATGCTATCCGTAAGGTTTGGGGATGCCAATCTCATCAGGGACATAGGCGTTTACTCTATGTTCTGCTGTTGTTTTAGTAGCGAATGGAGGGAAATTCTTTTCCATATGTTCCTTCTCAAGACGAAGTTTTCGCTGTTCGGAGTAATTTAGTTGATCCCTGATAAGTTTCTGATAGTCAAGTTCTGATTCAATAGTTGGTGGCTTAGAGTCTTGCACACGTATCTTAGAAATCTCTAATTACTCTGAAATTTCTTCTCGTTCCTTTTGGAGTTTAATAGCCATAGCCTGGTACATAGATAGCTCTGAAATAGTAGCCATCATTTATCTAGTGATCTTTTTAAGCCTAAACTAGAATTCATTGAGTTTTTCTGTCACTTCTAAAGTCACTTAGCGATTATCTAATGCTTCTGAACGCAGCTTTCCACTTAAATTGTTGATTTCATCTAAAATAAGATCCTTCTCCAGTAATTCTTCTTTTTTCTTATTCAATCGCTATTCAAACACATCAATGCGTGCTTCCAGAGACTCATTGTCTGGATCTTCTCCTCCAAGTTCACTTTAAAAACAAATTCAAAATTCCATCAATACGTTTCCTTCCATTAGTTTAAAATAAATTTTACCGCCATCTGACAGGATTCGAGGGATCTTCTAATTTATCTGAGAGAACATAATACTCTTCTTTGTGTATCTTAAGACTAGTCTTCAGGTCGACAACTTCTTACGCAAGTTTAGGGACAAAATCAATCTATTTTTGTGCATTGCCAATTTGCCTCTTTTTTTCATCGATCTCAATTTAAATCATGCGTTACTCATCTTGCGTATCTTTAATCTCAAACTCTCCTTGCTTTAGAATCTTCTCATGAATATTAGATTTCTCATACAGCACACATAATTCATCGTTTCGATCAATCAATTGCACACCAGTGTAGTTTCTGCTTTCTTGACCGATTTCATACTTCTTCCTTAGAATACCCATTTCTTTCTCTAAGATTCCAATCGTCATGTTCAGTTTCTCTATCTCGTTTACATTCTAATCAACTATTTTCTTCTTTGCCTGCAAAATTATTATTATATTTTATAAAATAATAGATTCTCTTTGATTTCTTATCTATTTATGTTACCACTTTCTAAAACTCTAGCTTATTCAGCCTTGTATTTTCTCTGTCTCGAAGATTGACGTTTAACTGCAACGTATGGCTATATTGTGATAAGCTCTGTGTCTTTTCTTATGCCTCATTTTTAAGTATTTCAAGTTCGTTTTATGATATTTTAATCTTTTCTTTTAATTCTGCTAGATCTTGGGAACTATTTTAGATCATATTGACATACTTATTCCTAGCTGATTTAGCTTCTTCATAAAGCGCTTTCACAGCGTTTAGCTTGAATTCTGTCTCCTAATGTCTCTTCATTAAATCAAGAATCGTTAGCTCTTTTATCTTCAACTCTTCCCTTGTTTCTCTCACCTCTACAATCAATTAACATCACAATTCATGAACATAACAAAAATCACCTAAGAATAAAAGAATACCTGACATAGCTTGTGATGCTTTTCTAGCCATAGATTCTCTCATATTTGTGAGAGTTTTAATTTTTTTGGAAGCAGCCATTTCAAACTATTATTACTGATTGAGTTATGTGTCAAGCTCAACTATTTACTTTTCAACTTGATTCATTTAAGATATTTTTTCTTAGTTTTTCCCTACAACTTGTCTAGCCTTGAATTCCGTCAACTTAGCTTCATCAAGTAACTCCGAATTCTCTGACTGCAATTTTTTAATCTCCTAAAGAACATATTCAGCTTCTTTTTAATATTTTCCAATCGACATTTCTTATTGAATAATCCCATCATTGAAATGCTTCTTCACATGTTCTTACTTTTTATACTGCTTTTTTGTTAGTTCAATTTAGTTTCGTATCGTATCTTGTAGCTCTCCACGGTTGGCACATTCCTTTCCAACTACCTTAATGTCAATTGATATTTTGTACCTTTCTGCTAGCCTTTCTTCGAGAATTAATCTAGTTTCTTTGATTCCATCCATTATGCTTTTAATTGATTTCTTATCTTCATTAATTTTTTGCTAATCTTCATTATTTTTAGTAACATATTCACTGTTTCTCTCTTGTAGCTCTGTGATCCTCGCTAATTACTCTTCAATTACCTTATTCTTCTTGCTTATCTCCTCATTAATGTCCTCAAGATCCTTATTCATTAATCTACAGGCAGACTCTAGCATATCTGCTTTTTTTAGAAATCTAACTGGTTCATCTTTTATCTCAACACAAAAACAATTATTAAACGAAGATATTCATATTATTTCTCAGTGAATATCATACCATAAGAATCACTCCCTGTTTTTCTGAAACTTCATTCAGTATCTCTCCGTTTTCTTTCTGTAATAATTCGATTCTCTGCTTTTGTTCTCCGAGAAACTTATTTTCAAACTCGATGTTATTTTATCTCTTGAGTATATCATCTTTGAGCCTATCTATCTGCTGCTTCAATCCTTCCTCTTCGATTTAAATCTTCTGTCTGATCCCCTTCTCTTCTTCTTAGATGTTCATTTCCTGAAAGCAAAATATTACAAAATAATATTTTTTTCCCCTTGTAATGAATTTAGAATTCATTTGAGTACTTTTTCAAAGAGTGAAGATTAATTTTTATCATATTCGTTTTGCATCTAGTCCACAATTCTGCTATGCATTTCAATTTCCTAATCTTGTTTCTTAATCTCCATTGCCACTGCTTTCACATTCCCTTCAAGTTCTTCCTAGCGTCTAATATCCTAATCTAGCTGATCCTTTTTTTACTTTAAATCTACTTGAAGCTTCTTTAATTTCAGAGGTAGCTACTTTTGATTGCTGAATGAATTCACAATTGTAGAATGAAGAGCCTCAAACTTTTATCTAGCAGAATCATGCTGCTCTTAAGTGATTTTCCCTCTCTCCAAAAGGCTCTCTAGTAAATGAATAGCCATGTGACCTTTTAGATCTCCAAGATCATTATAATCTGTCATTTTTAGAAAGTAAGAACAACGATATCTTCTTCTTTTATTTTCCCTTTGGATTGATCTTCCCTCTTGTGTTGTTTATTATTAAGCAAGAAAGTAACGATTATCACAATCAATCCTTAATATTCGCAAGCCAAACACAAAATAATAGTTTCTCTTTAAACCTTTTTTCAGATTAATCAAAATAATTGAATTTATAGCATTCAATAATTATTCAGTTCTTTCTTAATGATCATTCTGTTTCTAAAATGTTTCTTCCATTATCAATCAAATCACAATCACAAAGATTAGCATTCTTGCATTTGTATTCAAAACTGCAATTCTTGTTCTAATATTGTTATCTTTAAAATAATTCTAATCTTTTAAATTTTTAGAGATGGCTTTATCTTTTTTCATTTAGTGTTGATGCAGACAATTTGAAGCAATTTGGAAGGATTAGTTAATTTCCTCTTTTGCTTTTAAAACCACTTGCAATTGAAATTGTTTTGCATTCACAGAATCTATAATTTTATAATAGCCAGAATATACAATAAAATAGCCAAAATATAGCTTTTATTTGTTTGTAATTAAAATCAATCATGAAATAGCTTTGCTACAAGCAATATGATTGGGTTTTAAAATATTGAATCTTATAAAATAGTTTATACTTCTGAAAAAATAATGAAATTTATTGTTATTTTTAATTTAAGAAAAGGTAAGAGAAAGGATGATAATTTTATGTTATTTTTCATTACGAATAATCTACGCCTTGACACTTTCTTTTAATAATTGCATTTCTATATGCCCCAATCTTCTAGCAATAGAATCTCCGTATTTCATCTTGTTTTTCTTTAATTTCGAAAAAAAAGTTTTAAGGGAAACTGAATTCAGTTATTTTATTGGCTATCTCATCCCAAGAAATCATTATTGAATTTAAAAGGGAAACTCACTTCAGATTAGTGTAAGGAAAAAGGAAGATTCTCATTTTCAAAGTACGTTGCCTTTTGTTTTAGAAAAATAGGAATCTTCTTAGCAATTTCAACAAGTCCTACTCTTCTCACCAAAATCCATTTGCTTTATTTTTAATGTAATAACGGCATTTCATTTTAAAGCTATTGTAACGCTATTAAGTTGACAAGTTGACATTAGGTTGAGTTCTAGTAATTAACAGCGAGCTGGTCAATGTTTAAACAAAAACAATGAAAATATACTTGTTTATTAAAGACAAAACAAGAAAGAAATGAATCACACAATCTTCATTTTCATTTAAATTATAGTTGTTTGTTTTCAGGCAACCACAAAAATAAACAAGCAGCCCTAAAACAATAACATTATTCTTCTTAGAGAGTTATTCCTCAAACTAACTCATCTAAATCGATGCAAAAACCTAACATGTCCTGCTGATTTAACATAAAACACAAAACAAGAGAGCCACCTGAGTGACCAAACATAGGTTAATCAGAAATAAGTGCGAAGTTAAGTAAAGTTCGTCATCAAATATCGGAACATTATTAATTCAGGTTAATTGTTATATTTTAAGCCAAGGTGATTCATTAGTGTTTGATAATCAATTATACTTTTGGACAAACAAGTTCCTCGAACTACCTGTTTGAGCTAATTTGATTTAGTTTCTCCACCCACTGCAAACCACCCAACAGATCTAACGGCTTCAAAGGTTTACTCCTAATATGCAATGTAGTTTATAAAATAAACTGGCTTTTTTGGAGTTTGCTGAAATAACTCAATAATATGGCCAATAGAGTAATCTAACTGATTTTAAAAGAAAATATGTAAGAGTTTACTCGGGTAAAATAGTGAAAACAGAAGAAATGCAAGAATAGAATGCTGGGGGTGGGGTTAATTTTAATTTTGACTGCGTTGAGGCAAAGATTATATGATACGCATGAATCATTAACTACGTCTGCAGGGAGCTAATTTGGAATGGATAGTATTCATTTTAATAAGGAATATGTTTGAGCAGAAGTATTGTGGGGAGAATTCTCAATCTAGCTTATGAATTTATCCAACTCTAAAACTCTTCTTCAAAACCTTTCAAACAAGGACGATAATTTAATAATTGTTTAAAAAGTAATACATTAACAATAACTCTCTCTCTTTCTTTTTACTAAAATGTTCTCGAGAACTTCTTTACACTTAAATTGGGAAAATACTCACACAATTCAACAACTTGCTATTTTTAACGATCCCAACCTTTCACACAGAGATTCTATGGAAGATACATACTTCTATAAGGAATCTGAGAATGGAGACTTTGTATTTGGTGTCCTTGATGGCCATAATGGATAAGCTGTTGTCGAGGCAGTTACAAAGAAATTACCTTCTACGTTACTTGCCAACATCTAGAAAACTGACTCCAACAATGAGCAAGTTGAAGTTGCTTTAAGAAAAACCTTCCTTGATTTGGATGCAGAAATGGCTAATCTTCTACCCACGAAAGCTCAATAAACTGGCTCTACTTGTACAGTCTGCTTGATCAGAAGAGAAAATGGGTAAAAAGTGTTGTACACTGCTAATATCGGTGATACATAAGCCTTTTTATATTAACACGATTCGAATAACACTTCCACTGAACTCACAACTACTCACCGAGCTTCAAATGAAGGTGAGAGATAAAGAGTCAAAGACTGTGGTAGCTTCGTTAGTATGGACAGAATTGAAGGCTAACTTGAAGTCTTTAGAACCTTTGGAGATTTAAAAATGAAGAAAAAAGGTGTTATTGCCGAACCATCAATTTCAAAGTAAATTCTTAGTTCCAGTCCTGCAAATCCCAATTATTAAATCGTCATTGCATGTGACGGTCTATGGGATTATGTCAAAAAGAACGAAATTGATCATTGCGTCCATGAGTTCTTCGATAATGCGGGATAAATTGCACAAGAACTGAAGAACATTGCTAGAACATCTCGGTCAAAGGATAACATAACGGTTATGACTGTGAACATCCAAGCTGATAACTGATATTATCAACCTTCAAAATCAAGAAGCTACAAGCCCTCACCTTTATTAAATACTAAAAATTTATTATCTTTATAAATAAATATTCTTTTTTACTACTCTCTCTCTCATCTCATCTTCTCACAATTTAAATGTCTGTCTTTCCTTCATATTTGTATTCTCATTTCTGATTAACAATTCAATATTCTTCATTCAAATACCTTTGCTTTTCTATTGATTTCTGCGTTTTCAAGAAACCAATGAAAATATACAAAGATAATGTATTTTAAATTATTTTTTATTTTAAAATTGTATTCATTTATTCGTTGCACAAGTATAAGATAAAATATCTAAATTTCAAAAAAAAGCATTTACAAAGCTTCAATCTTTAATTACATTGGGAAAGTAAATCAGAATCTTCTTTTTTTTCGAATTATTAATATCTATTTCTATTCCCTCACAAAATCTTAGTTTTTTTCTCTGTAAAAAGCACACTAAGACAACTGAAAGAGAGTCGTTTCTTTTATGAAAATAGCTAATGAAAAGATTGAACAATCTTAGAATTAGATTCTACTATTAAAAGCATTAATAATAGAAGTATTTAATGGTAGTTTTTTAAGCTAAAAAAATATCAAAATTGTAAATCAAAATGCGTAATGAAAAAACAAAATGTTATAAATTGTGCGTTTGGAATTAGAGACAAAAATATTAAAAAGAACTGACACAAATTAGAGACTATCCATAATGGGCGATGGCTTTTTAGAACAATTCGAACGTTCAGTAGAGAGTGACCTGCAGAAATTAGGAGGAGAGCTGTTTGAGAAGACAAATAATTTTGTGTAATTATGCAGCGATAAGCATGGTAGCTCTCTAGATGATTACGTGGCTTGCCGCAAGATAAGAGAGACATTTCTCCGTCAAGAGATGAACGATCTCTCGCTAAGAATTAAATTTGTCAAGTATCAAACTGAAAAATGCTGTGAATCTAAAGGAACGAATGGTATTGTAGAATGCTCAAAAGATTTCAAAGTGAAACTCAATCAATACTATCACTTAACATTTTAAAATCTGACAACATTCAACTGAAGCAAGTTGCATACTCTTTCAAGCTAGGATGATGGCTCAATCTCTTCTGTCTTTTAAGTTTCCATAAATACTGCTAACAAATACAAGAAATCAAAATAATTTTTGCATGCAAGAAACTCAGTTTCTTTCTCTGATGCTAAGATCTTGCATTTATTGTCTTTTGAGTGTTCTAAGATAGTTATATTCTTCATAAATATCCATAAAAGAGTATTTACACAATTTTGATCTGAAATTCCTTTTTAAGTATTTAATGTAATCCCTGACAATAACTTAATATCAAAGAATAAGAAATTTAGAAGGGGCAACATTGGTCAATATCCATTTCTAATAATTTATTAATTTCAAAGAAGTCAAATCGAATTTGCAGAATGATAATATAATTACGATGTGAAGAAAAACAAAAATAATTAATACTTCTTTTTCTTAAACGTGATAACTTAATAAATTGATGGATATTATTAATAAGACTCTAAAGATCATTAGTAGATAGGTGATTAATTTATTGTATTACATTTAATACTTAAGAATAAGTTAATTAAAAGGTTCAAAGACTGGAAAAGTTATTAGACCATTGAATTACCCAGCGCATTTTAGATTTTTGAGCCACAAAAAGGAATACATTCCCCCCAAAAAAAAATGAAGCCACAAAATGCAGGAGGTTTGAACAAAGAAGGCATCATTAAATCAGATTAGAGTAGCACCAGTGATGTAAATGCAAACACTCTCATGCTGTTCTACCATCCTCTCTTCCAAGAAATCACCAAGAAGTTTCTAGCCGCTATTTTCAAGCAAGATTGGCAGATCATTTCAATAAAGTTTCTTTAATTTGTTGAACTCAACATCCGCATTTAGAAAGTGCTCGTCGAAGGATTCGATTTCAATAAGGCAATTCTGTCAGCACTAAATGACTGGGGAAGGGAGTTACAGCTGTTAGGAGTAACTCCAAGAGAAGATAAAAATGCAGCAACATTTGATTTTACCTTTCACTTAGAAAGTTTACTCGAAGCAAACATGAAATGTTCTGTCCCCTAAGAGTAGATGATAAGCATATTATTGAGTATGAAAGATCATGTCGCATTTCAATTCAGTGAATACAGCATAAGTATTGAAGTCTTCTAGAAATTTATCTTTGATATCGGATGCAACTGGTGCAAGTTTTATGACATTGAACTCTTTTGTTTCTTCATAAATACTGTGTTCCTCGCCATCACAACTGGGAATACCATTGCAGAGAGTCAAATGAAACTTGCATAACAGACGAACTTCCTTTCTTCGCCTTTCTTCAAGGAATTCGAATAAATGAAAAAAGTCTACAATCGCTACATCAAGAAAAATTTAATGGATAAGTTCAAAGTCTGGTGTGAATGGAACTTCTAAAGATAAACGGATATCTGTCTGAGTCTTGTTCTCAAGCTTTCTAAGATTTTCCCTGACGATCCTCGTCTTAAGGATTACCCTATTCTGTTCTAAGATGCGTTAGATAATTTTTCTAAAGAAGTTACTGTCTCATAAGCATAATAGAATAGTTAGTCTCCTGAAAGCATGGAGATTAAGGAAAATGATTATTTTCTTCATTAAAATGAAGAAGATTCTCCCAAATTAGAAAATATCAAAGATTCGTATTTGCAAGGAGTAGGGATTAATAGCAATGCGGAATATGGACAAAAAGGAATAGCAGCTGAAAATGATAATAAAGAAAAAGAAGTAACTTTTAAAAGAGAACAACTTAAAAAGGGAGTTATTTATAGAAGGAAATCAATTAATCTTAGAGCGCTTTAAAGCAACGAATAAGATGTTTCAATACAGCTTAAGAAAGCAGAGAGAGAAGCTGACAAATCGAATTAAACAGCTTTTAAATGCTTTCAAAAACTACTTTATTTTAAACAAGAATAGTTTAAGAAAACACAAAAATCCCCAAATAGTAGCTTCAGTTTAGGAATATCTCCAAAACCATAATAGTAGTCTTTATTCTAGAACACCGAGATACATCCATAAATCAAAAGTATTTCTGTAGAAAAGAAAAAAGAAACAGAAGAAACTAAAGAGCAAATAAAGGAAGAAATGCCTTTAACGAAACGAGTAAGATAATTAAAGATACAAGCAAAGAGACTCTTAAAGAATGAAGTTGGAGATGATGCAGAAGAAGGAAAGGAAGAAACAAATCTTGTGAAAAGCACAGAAATATTCAATAATGAACAGCGATATGCTTCATATTCAGGAAAAGTTCGATTGGGAATTCAATAATCAGGCAATTAATTGAATAAGACATCTTTTAATTTTAATTCCTCACATCGCTCATCGCGTAGCTCGGCTTTGGAGAACTAAATTATGCTGCAATAAGGGGTAGTTTCATCGTCTCCTTCTTACAACAATATTATCCATCATTTACCGAATTATTCTTAACTGCCATTTAGACTAAAACAAAGAGGTAGAACAGCTTCGACATCTCTCTATGAAACACCTATTCGAGATGCAACTTTATCGGGTACTAATTGTCTTGTTGCTTATTCTTCTACATGTGTAACTCCAGGGTTGAGATAATCGATCAACAAAGAAAACCCTGAAATTCAAATATCGTCACAAAGTTAGCAAACAAAGCAGATTAGATCAACTTCATTTCATGGTTAAGGATAGATGAATCAAACAGGTATGGATTTCAAGAGCCCTTTAAGAAACTATTAAGATTCCGATCTTAGGAATAAACTAAGGAACAATAAGGGTTCGTTTCCGATTAGAAGTTCAATGCTTTCCAGAGAGAGTAAGAAAAGAGGAGAAAGTGTTGAAGATTTCAACTCAAAAGACAATATATTTCACCAACAATCTCTTAAAATAAAACCAGAATAGCTTTAGTTTCCCAAATCATATGATTTATCTCCTATACTATCTTAAACTGTAAATCTTGAGATTCAACATCAATAACTTGATATTTCGAAGCCATAAACACCCTAGGATGGCAAAAAAATATCCAGTTAAAATAGTCAAGTACACAATAGTGCTTAGCCTTAGTATACAATATAATATAGAAGATTAATTAGATAAAGCAGATATTTATGGTAAAAATACCTCTCTGAAAACGAACTCCTCTTAGCAAATGATTTCTAGAAAGTGTTAGGACTATTAAACTCTCTGAAATCAACAAAAAACTCAGAATAAACGAAAGAGATATGCTCTCATTTTAAAGGGGCTTAATTTCCAGTTGTGGAGTTGGAAGGCAACTATAAGAATAAACTGCTGTTTAATCAATAGCCGCAGATTCCTGAAATGATAGGGACTAAGTTCATTAATCCTTCGAAAGCTGCTAATTTATGATATTTTTGATTTTATTTTGAATGTACACTGAAAAGAGAGAGTAATATGAATTTGTATATTTTATCATATAATAATAGTAGAACAATGTATTTTAGTTGTAATTTCTCACTTAGATTAAAACTTTGTAATCAAAACTAAAAGAGAAAGCAATAATAGTCCAAAGTAATCATCGCATTCACCACAAAACAAGATAATATTTGACAACTATTATAAAATAAATAATTCAAGCCATAAAAGATTATTAGATAATTCTCATGGGGATATGATAATACATTATTTATTCATATTGTTCGTATTTATCATAACGATTAAGATATTGATGGTCAATGTTAAAGGGCAGAAATGCACAATTGAATGAAAATTAATGTTTGTTTTTGTAAATTAAAGAAAGAAATAAGAGCTTAAGAAGATAACTCACGTGCGTGATGAAGAGAAAGAGTTTGTCATGCTTTACTGAAAGTCACAGACAAACTCAATATCACAGCACTATTATAGAATAAAGTTCTTAACATAGAACACCAGTTGATTCTCCAACAAAGGAAGGATTCTCTAAGAAAAATGCGGATAATAGTTTGAACAAAGAACCAACAATAGGGTTGAATTAATAGAATGAACTGTGTAAAGTATCACCAAGATAACAGACTGGCTGCTTCTTAAAGCGAATGAGCTTATAAAAAACTGGACCAAATTGGATGATAGTTGGTAAGAATAGCGGAGATCAAGTCAAAGCAAACTAAAGAGATTTATCTTTGAAGAATATTCCAAGAGAGTAATCTCTGAATTCTTCTGTGAAAAACTCCACTGCAAAACGCAGTTTTCACATACCCGCCTAACACAACAATTTCGGTAACTCTGACGAAGAGTATTTCAAAAGAACGGATGTCCTTTTGAGTTAGAAGCAACAATCTTCTGAGAAAAGCCAAAGCCTCATGAGCTTAGTTACTTCCTCTTCTTCATTTACATCCTTTCCTAATCCTACAACTCCTGTTTAGTTCATTAATCCAAAGCACATTTTAAGATCTGATGCAATTTAACCTCCAGGTTCAACAAAATAAGTCAATACAACTCTACTTAGACCATTTCCTTTGCTCTCAAAACGAAAATTATCAGCGAATTCTAAATAAATAATCCCTGAACAACCTCCGAGTAATGCAGTTTTCTAGTCTATTAACTCTGATTTGAAGCTTTCCGCTGAAGAATCAATGATGTTTCGTGGAAGATAGCGATCGACTCATTCACCTATTTCAACAAAACACAGCTTATCGCCTATGAACAAACTAACTTTTTCGCCTATGAACAAACTAACTTATTCGCCTAATAAAAAAGCAAGAACTTTAAATAGTTTTTGGTGCGAGTAAATATGTTTATCTTCATTTCCTTCGAACACGCCGAAGAAAGAAATAGCCTACAATATACAACCTTATCCGTCGAATCCAACTATTTCAATTTAAGCTCTAACACCTTCGAACAATCGATAATCCATGTTTCTGCAAACAACTTCAATGTTTTCCCCTAAAAAACATCGTATTGAAACATCCACAGCAATAAACCCTATTGGTGATCTTTCAGTAGGGCTGCAACTAAGCGATGCTAATAATAACAAATCTAAACTGAACACAACTGTTCTATTTATTTCAAAAAAACATAAAGATTGTAGTATGCTTTGTAGTCCTCAAGATAAAGATGTTATAGAGATAAAGATTTCTGCTCCAATAGAACTTAATACTTAGAATACAACAGACAAATAAGTATTGAGAAATAGTAAATCATAATCCTCTAAAGATGAATAAGTATCATCAACTTTAAACGACAGAACTTATCAGAATCGAGACAATTAATACAATAATAATAAACTAACTCTTAGAGAATCTACACACATGGATACCTAACTAGTAGCAATTCAGAAGGAATATCCAATAAGCTATCAGTAGAATCCGTCTTAGAAGCCTGGATATCCTATTCAATAATAATATGTGCTTCAAACATTTCTCCAAATGAAAAATATAAAATTGAGAAGCCGAAATAAAGTAATATCAAACACCTTAAAACAATAGCTTTTTCCTGAAAAAGGTCTTGAAAAAGGCGAAACAATAAAAAATGCTTCGTTGTCTCCTAAGAAGTTACACTGCTTTGCTGGATCTAGTAACTTCAAAAGAAAGAACCAAGGATGTGATGGTAAATTTGTTTCTGAATGTGATTTCTAAATAAAACTAGACAAAGAAGAATCTCCTTCAAACAAATCGATAGATAATGAAGAAGATGAAGATTTTTATAACTACACTTAAGGGCTTAAAAATGCTAGCAAATAAAATTGAGATAAGGATTGGTTTAATTCTCTGTCCTCTTTGAAACAAGCAAATCAGAACCACCAATTTGATTTCTTTCAAGATGATCAACCCATTCAAAGCTTGAATGAAAGGAACTGAAATGAACTAAGGAAAGTCAGTTTTGTTGCTAATTTAATGCTCTTTAGGCCAATTAAAATGATGCTTTTTTTCAATCTTTCAAAAGAGCAAAACATATGTCATCATAAATGAGACTTCCAGTAAGAGAAACTGAATCATCTAGATCCGGACTTTCATTCCCATTAACAATATTTAGACTTTTCAAGCGTTCAAAGTTGCACTAATTGCATGATTTTCTTTTTAATATTTGGGTTCGTCTCACAAATATTATTGAGAAATTAATTTGTGTTATTTGCAAGAAATATCAACAACAAAAAAACTTTATTTTTATGAAATATTCCTTGAAAATTCATCAAGGCGCTTAATTATTTATTTAAAACCTTATTAGGAGCAATATTTTCAATCAATACACGCTAATAATAACAAATATTATATTTTTTATTTTGTCTTTCCTTATTGGGTAATGAATTACAAAGTAATCCAGTTCAGCAGTCATGTTAGTTTTAAATTATTTGAATCTTAACTCTTTTCTCCTGATTAACTGATTTTTATTAGTATTATTGTTGAAATATATTATGTAATCTAAAACAAAACTGTAATATACTTAATTACGATACAAGACACACACATAAATAAATCAAAAATAAAAATAGCTAGAATTCGAAGGAGGATTAATTAAGAATTTATTTAAACAGCCTAACTAATAATTGAACAGCTTAATTGAGGGTAGAACTGCTGTTTTAGTTTGATTACATATACAGTTCAGCTTATCTTGATTTTCAAAATAGTAATATTCTTGGTAACATACACAGAATAAGAAATTTCTTCTTTTTAAGCAACTCTAAGAGGAGAATATCAAATTGAAAACCAGTTATCTAAATCAATCAAGCTGAGGTTGATCTTCTCTCTCTTTGAAGTTTCTGAGAGCGCCTTTCTTCTTAAGCGAATATCACGATTAACGAAGACTCTATGAGTCTGAAAGAATCTAATCATAAAGATAATTCCCTTCTAGAAAATGTATCCAACTTCTTCTCCACTTTGATCGTGAAGAGTTAGCTTAAATGTCCAAGAGATTTTCATGTTGTCTCCATAATCAGTTTCTGGGTATGCTTCTTCTAGATCTCTTCGCTGATTGTGAGCTTTGAATCAAATGGCAATACACTCGAATCTAGCTAAATCTCATGGAACTAAGGATGGAAAGTATTAATCTACCTTACAAGACCAGTTTAGTTCATTTTTTAAGAGTACACAGAACAACACTAAGAAGTTAATATTATCGTTATCGTAGTACTCTTTTTGAACATAGGCCTTTAAGCTGCTTTAGCGATAATCGGAGGAATTATGATTTCAAACAACAGAACAGCCAAGAGAGGATTTAAAGTACTAATTCTCTTCGTGAATTATTCAGTCTATTTCAACTCGCTCTTTAGCGCAATGGTAGCTGAATCAACTCTCCTTCTCCTATTCAATGGCAGTCTTATCAAACAAAATACTGCGGATATTAGTAGCACTAATCTAGCAATAAACCGTGCTTTGGGAGTCATTCTGTTCATTATATACTAAGCTTACTCATTCTTTAACTCCAAATTCTATGAGCTTTCCTACACAATCGAAGAAAGAGGAGTCCAAAAGTATTCTCATGATAGCTTCTCTGTGTTGCTTAATCACATTCGCATTGTAGCTATCGCAGGGTATGCTTTCGATTAGCAAGCTGCCCATAATGGACCTCTCATTGTGACCATTTCAGGATGTATCTATTTTGCGGGATTGCTTTATGAGTTTTTCTCCAAATAACCTTATAGCATGTTAGCGAAATCAGAGCACTACTCTGTCGCTCTTGTGTTAAATGCCATTTTCTTCGTTTTAATGATAATTGATAAGTACATTACTCTCACATCGACTCGACAAAGTGTAACTTATTTACTAGTTCTTTTTCCCTTGCTAATTAAACTCTCGCTTGATTTCTTGCATTAACTTAACGACCGCGTGTTATACCAAAGCCTCCTTGAAGAAGGGGATATTCATTTACACTCTGAAGAGTAGCTCTCTCGCAAGATAGCAATGATCTTCAATAACAGAAAGCGAATCTTACATTTCGATCATTTAAAATTCTTTGGTCTTTTTTAAAGTCATAAATTGACTTGTCAACGGCAACTCTGCTTTTGCAAGTATGAAGTATCCAAATGCCATGAAGAAACTCAATTCCTTATCAGCGCTGATATCCTCAATAGATACGTTAGATCTCTCATCAGGTCTGAACTCTAAATCTCAAATCTAAACGAAACAACAGAAAGACTTGTGTTCTTCATCCGATACATGACGAATCTAGCTGAATAGAATAAGCATTCCTTCGCAATCAGCAAAGTCATAGATTTCATTAATGAATCCGATAGAATGAGGAAAAGTCATGGGATATTTATCAAAGTTTGCATTGACACTGTCCTCAATGCGCTAAAGGATATTATGTCGAAGAATATAGGATTCTTGATTGTTGACGATGAAGTAGATTAATAGCTAGTAGATATTGACTTTTATATTAAAATGGACATCGAAAAAGCCTTACTAAAGGGTATTGTGATAAAATCAATTTAAAAAAGGATTGAGATATTTGAAAAAATGCGCAAAAATTTCGAAGATTTCTCTGAACTTGAAGAGTTAAACACGTAGTACAATGCCTATCTGGATGAATTAGAAACCCGCTTTCATGTGTTCTACGAGAGGTTTCCAACTAAATAAAACTAATGCTTTTATGTGTTCTTTTAGGCTGAAGTCAAGGGGAATCTCAAAAAAGCAATTTAGATTTCGAACACCCGAAAATTCCAGCTAATGAAAACAGCTAAAAAAATGTTCAATGTCTTTCAACCTAACGTGCTCTATCTCACCGCAACTATGGGCAAGATATGGGGGAAAATAGTTAATTTCTCAGATAAACTACCAGGTGCACTGGGGTACAATAAACAGGAATTCAATTATGTCACTCATATCAAAGACATTATGCCGACTTCGATAGCAACAATTCACGATGAAATCATTCGCTGCATGATGACGCAAGGAAACGATGCGATTGTTAATAATCTGAGACAAATATTTTTGAAAAACAAGAGCAATATTTTAATCCGAGTGAATGTGTTTATTGCTCTTAATCTCTATTACACAGAGGAATTACCATTCGGAGTGTTTGTGACTCCCATTGAGACCATTAGTGGATTTCTGTTTATCACTTCTCAAGGCAATGTTGAAGGAGTCGATCAAGGGCTACTAAATCAAGTAAATTATTGAAAATATTTGTCTATTTTTTTCTGATGTGTTTTGTTAGGTAGGCTATACGAACGTGACTAATCTGCCTCCGTTCTTTTAATTTAAAGTGTAGAATTGTCTTCCTGAATTCGAGCAGTACGCTGAATATATGACCTCAAATAACCTTACTCTTTGGGATAAACAAGAAGTACCTTTTAACTTCTTTGCTAAAACGCATCCTCTTTTCTTGAAGATCTTCAATATTAAAAATCAAAGTGTAAACAGTTTTATTTAATATTTTATAGTGTTTCATAATAAGATGCGTTATTATGTAATTAATAGCTGAGTGAATTGATGAAAATGCAGAGCTAAAGTAGCATGAGAGCGTATTCAGAGCAAGAAAGTTCTTTACGATAAACAATGAAAAAAACTGGGTCAATGCAAGTTTAGAATTAGAATAATTTGAAGTACAAGGCGGATATAACCATAGAAAGGCATAAAATAAAAATGCTAGACTCGAATTACATTTATTATATTGTCGAAGTTAAATACCTCGTTAGAGTAGCAAACAATGAGGAATATTACACTATGAGCTCGTAGATGGGTTCGTTAAGCGATCACACTCCAAAGAACAGTGGTAATAAGGCGTTATCTGCCACTAATCCAAATCAAAAAAGCATCTTTGGAACGAAACGAAATGTAAGATTCTTAGATTTTAACCTTGAATTAACAGTTTTTATAAGATAAGAACATCAAACAGCGTGAAACCGTTGGATTCATTTGGAGATGTAAACGCACTTCGGTTACTCACGAAAGATGAAGATCAATAGCATGGAAGCTTCGGTAAATTACTTGAGCATTCTAGTGTAGAAAATGTTCGATCAACTCAAAGAATATAAAAAGAATAGCTCTTAGGTGTTAATATTATCAGCACTAATGAAGTGAATACCAGCATACAATACAGCAGTCTTGTTGTAACCTCAAATGGCATGGAATTAAAATAAAACAAAGGGAATACAAACCACGAACTGGAATTACTGTCAAGCGCTATCCGTGAAGAAGTTAATCTCGAGACAATTCACATGACTGAGAGGAAGGCTTCTCGAATTAACTACGAGTAAGAGATCAATAAAGCAGACAACATAGGAAGCTACTAATCGAATTAGCTTGAAAGTGGCAGCTTGTATCGTAACAACAATAATGTGGAGAATAAATAAAAATATAGCAGCTTCGGTTCTGGGGAGATTGACCTAACCAAAGGATATAATTAAGACTCTGTAGATCATCTCCATAGTACGCAAGAGGTACCACTGCAAAATGGAAACACTCTTGATACATCCCTTGCTGGTGACCAAAGTGGATTTGTCAACTAACTACTTGGATTCTCTCATCTTCCTCTTTCAAATGAGGAGACAAATATTCAAAGTCCAGTCAAGGTGATTGCTAAGAATGGATCTGTCTTGAAGGTAACCATTAGAATTCTTCTTATTTTTAATGATTTAATTCCCTCCTTTATAACTTTCATTATCAAAAGCCTGCTGTATCACCCAAACAAGACATTGAAAATAATATTCTCAAAGGATAATAAATCCTGGTCGAAATGATAGATTCTAAAGCAGTTGAAGGTAATTTAAATAGGGTAGAAGCCAATATGACTGCTGGACAAAAGAAACAAGATATCTAGAAGAAGAAAAGCTACACGATTGGGAAGACTGGTGATCATCTCGACTTGAAGCAGTTATTATAAAAAGATGAGAGAGAAGGTAGCCTAGCTAGCAGTACGGAGACTTTAAACAAAAGCATGGATAAATACAATTACTACGAGGAATTCATTAGTTCACCTCATCAGCCGTTTCACCTGAAAATGGTGAAATACGGAAGAATATTGGAATACCTAATTCTGCTGATTGCAACGATTGCTAGCATTATCACCCTGTACACTTCTTTTGATGATTTACTTCAGAACATTGACAGTCTGACTCTACACTCTAACATTCTCCACCCTTATGGGAATACTCTTTCTCTATCTAATACAGCATATTTGCTTGAAACCTACGCTTCGACTGCAGTTCTAGCTTAACAAGAATCTATTATTAAATCTAGGATAGCAGCGCAATATGAGATATTCCATACTATGATCCAAAGTGAATGGAGCAATTCTTATCTCAAATCCTATTTTAATGATAAGCAACTGAGCATCTACGACTCATTCAAGCTAGCAGGTATTTCTTCCTTAGTACAAACTAACATGTAGTAGGCATCTGCACGATTATTGTTCTCCTTAAACATTCTCCAAAGTAACTGATTTCTCTAACATTAAATAATTCTGCTAACCTATTCATTCATTGCTTCATTTAGGTTATTCTTCTTCAAACGTCCTTCAACAGATGTATCTTCCTGAGAGACAATTCTTAGCAGTAAATTATCCTCTCCTGTTAGATTTTTTCAATGGTCTTGTGAAAGATATTCTCGATGATGCTGTCTCTTACAATGGGCAACTTCTCAATAACATAATTATCTAGACGATTATCTTGAATATTGTTACCCTTGCAATATTCGTACTCAGCGGATGGAACTACAAGCATTTTCAGAAGAACCTCATGAGCATCTTGAAAATGTGCGAGACTGCAACGATAATCTCAGTCGAGACGGAAAAGCATCGATTCCAGTGTCTTGCGGAAGAACTTGTCAACAACGAAGACTTGCTCTTTACCTACACTTTTGATATCCGCTAAAAAGAAAAAGAACTTCTTTCAAGTCACGATCGTAACTTAGGAGAATATCAAGGGTCGAACTAACGAACTTCCTCTGCTGGAGGCATCACGAAAAGGAAAAAACTTCTTGTAAATGTCTAGAACGAGCGGTTCGATTACTCTAAATTCGCAGTCTTCATCATTTTTTGCTATTCCTTGTTTGTGATATTCACCGTCGTAACGTTTTCTCTTAACCAAACATTTCTCAACGACTTTGAGCCTGCAATCAAATACTACAAAAGTGTCTCAGACTCTAATTGCTAAGTCAGTGAGATGCAAACCCTTCGAGTACTTATTGATGAATATCAATTGCTTTCCTTAGATAGTACTCGCCTTTCTAGGGGACAATTCCTTTACACAAATCTTTCTCAGCTTAAATCTCTCTTCGACACTGCCTTGGATAGCTTTCTTGCTTTCTCAGCAAATATTTTATAATTCCATAAAATCCATTTTTTCAGCTCATCTTTCAAGGACTAAATGGATAATCTAGCAAATGCAAATATCTGTCTATCCTCAGACGATAAATTGGATTCTTCATGGAATTCAAAACGATGTGAAACCATTCTATCAGGAGCTCTTACTCAAGGTCTGTCGAATGCGTTAAATGAATGGCATAATGTTCTTAGCCTTTTTAAAGAATTAAACTATTTGGAGACTAAGACTGCTGCTGATTTATTATAAGTTCAGCTTGACCAATCCTATTTCTCGATTACTCTTACTAATTATACACTCTCAACTCGTAATTTGATTAAAAGCAGTTTGTCATCAACAACTTAGATTTAAAAGGACATTAATCTCATAATAAGCATATGCTTTATCACTCTAGTTTCGTTGATTTACTTCTATGAAATATTCTATGGATTCAAGCAAATCAATAGACGGTTTGTTATGTCCAAAAAAATAATTTTCCTTGTGCCGATTTAAACAGCAATGATCGAAGAGACCTTCATCAAAATTCTCAAGGCCTAGTCTATTAGGCTAGAAATCGTCAAGTGAGGCATATTGAAGGTACTATGAGCAAAACAGTGGAATAAACCTTCGACCAATCCATCAAATCTCTTTAATTTTTTGTGTAAAATATTTTTGTTCTTTTTAATTCAAATAATATGAAATACAAATAACATTAGACTTTGTTATGCAGCAAAAAAACAAGCAAACAAATGATTCACAATATTTATCTCCTTCAAGGCTTATTTATATTGTATTGCTCGACTTCAATCTCAGTATTAACAGGTTAGTTTTAGTCTGTTACGAGAAGCAATTAGCTTTAAGGTTATTTGGGAATTTTCGTTAATAATTCTTCAGGATCATCATATCTGATTCTAGGGATGTGATAAGACTCGCTATCTTCAAAGAGTCTAGATGGAGCACTACCAGTGATTCTTAGTAGAACTCCAGTGATAATCGCAGATCCCATTGCAATACCAATAGTTATGAATAAAAACGCAACTTAGATTCCACCTTGCTCTGATTGTGTCCAATCGCTCTCTGAAGCTTTTGGATAAACTTCTAAGAGTTCAGCAAGAGTGTCTCCTCTGTCTTACGCTTTAGCTGCTGCTACTGCTGCCCAAATACTTCCCCAGATGCCTGGAAGACAATGGAGATTCATGATTCCGCAAGAGTCATGAAGACCTATTTTGCTTTCAAGGAAGGCTTGTAATTTGGAGAAACCAAGACAAGAGATAATTCCTGAAGAAATACCAATCAAAATTGCCCAGATTGGATTGATATTCATGTTTGCACAAGCTCCCTATTTGTTAAGAAACAGTTCATTAAAAATGAAAAATATCATCACATTTAAGAATTATTAGCAGAGATAGGAGATGTTTATCAAATTCAAAAACAAAAACTTCTTGATATGACGTGTGACTCCCCTCCAATTTAATTAAATCTAGTTGTAATTATATTTTCTTAAATGAATAGGTTGTTACCATGGCTACTCCTCCTGCGAGAGTTGCATTTTGAATGTCAATCATGTTAAACTTTTTATTGGAATCTCTTGTGAAGAGAGATATCACGAAAGCAGACATGACACTGCCACTTAACGAGAGAATTGTGTTAGTGAAAGCTCTTGTTTAAGAAACGGAATCAAGTGGTGCAGGTCCAGCGTTGAATGAAGGCCAGTACATCCAAAGGAAAATTGTACCAATAAATGAGGTTAAGTCAGAAATGTAGTTTGATTCTGCTTTTTTATGGCCAAATGAATCTCTGGGACTCATGATTTTAGCAAGGACGACTCCGAATACTGCTCCAAATGTATGGATAACCATAGAACCTCCAATATCTGCAACTCCCATGTAGAGAGAAATGCGCTCATTCAAACAAAAAGCTATTGTTTCAATCACCTGGCAGAGAATTAATTAGTAGCCAGATACTTTGCCAATAATTCCGCCATATGTGATGAGGACAGCACCAGCACAGAATGAGGAAAGCATCAGTTTAGTTGTGGAATAGAATATCTTAAACTCATTGTGATCAGTCAATGCAATTTCCCATATCATCTCCCAAATAGGGTAAAGCTGGAAAGAGATACCACCAATGAGGAAAGTATAACCTAAGAGCAAAAACATTCAATAAAATACTCTTTATGAACAATAGCATGATCTTACCAACAGCTGAGAAAGAGTAGTTGCGGAGGAATGTCATAAGGAACCCAAATCCAACGAAAATCATGACATTAATATCCTACCAAAGAGGGTATCTGAGTGACTCCAAATCTTTTGTCTCATAATTTCCAGCAATGGAATATATGATAATGCAAAATATCTCGATGAGCACAATCAGAATGCCCAATTTCTTCTGCTCTTTTATGCTGCTAGCAGATCCGTGATGATCGTCACCCATGCTGATGCTATTTTAAGAATTCTTTAAAAATTATTTCGAATATCTTCTCAAGTTCACAATTTCCCCCTCTACTGTCTAATTTTAAAGAGAGATATTTCAATCCCACCAAGAAATTTGATTGAACCTCATAAAATTAGTTTCCGACTTAAACCACGTATTATTTGCCACAAAAAATCACTCCTACAACAAGAAATTACGAACTAAAACAAATAGCAAATAGAATAACATCTCTCTTTAATTCTTCCACTTCGCCTTTTTAATTATCGAGTCAACAATAGTGCCAAAACTCAAGGTGCTAGTTTTTAGATTAAAATAATTAAAATTAGTTGAATGATTTCCCTTTTCTGCTTTGTTTTCAGCAGACAAATTAATATTTTCTAAAGATTTTCATTGTTCCTTTATTTTAGCCTATTTGCTTTTGCTAAACATAATTAATCTGTGTAACTTCTGTGAATAGTTTTGTACTCAAACAAATAATATCATACACTAACTCTTGATTTAGATATTTCAAGCAGCTGTCTGTAATTAATATCCCCTTCTATTGCAAATAATTCTAGCCACTAGCTGATTGCAGATTCAGATATGTAAAAGTTATTATTGATCAAAAATATTGCAAACATATCTTTTGCTTGAGAGTAAGAGATAATCTCGCGATTTGGGTTGATTTGCTAAAATAATTTCAGAAAATATCTTCGATTTTTAGCTACTATTTGAGTAAGTTCTTCTCCATCTATTTACTTGATTTTATTTATTTTATTTTGAATACTTGCTACCTCTCCTAATTGGATGTAAGCAGAAGAAGATTTATTCTGGCTTGAAAGTTAAGTTATTTTCTTTTTTTCTGCATGTCTTGCCCTTTTTTCCTTCAGAGTGTTGTAAAAACTGACTTAATCTGTTGAATCCTTCCCATTTAAAGCCATATATTTAGAGTAAATTTTAGTGAAAGGTAACTTTTTATTTAGAATTTCTGATTAATTGCTTTTATTTTTAGCTTCAAGCAATACCTTTACCCACTCATTTAAGCTGATCTATCCAACTTAATTCAAATCAAAATAGCTAAAAATATCTTAGATCACTGAAATGCTGTATTGTTCACTTGGTTTATTTGAGCTTAGTTCTCTATAAAGTGCTTCAAAATTCTCAAAATTCATCTTTTCAGCTCCGGGTCTACAGTACTTTAAATAAAAAAAGGGATTTTCAATTTTAATTTATTTAGTGTCAAAAATTAGAACTCTGAATTGTATTTTAAACAAAAATTATGTTCAATTAATAAACAATGGCATGATTTCGCTCTTAATAACAAACTCGTTGGGGGTTCTAAACCAAATTCATTCTTCATTTTATGAAAAAAATATTTTAAAATTTCCCAATAACTATCAAATCTTACCCTTCTAAAGGC
>Ga0302271_10000939_pt1 | contig 28622 bp, 27 predicted proteins | sample III_Bog_N1_1_FD_198767 | JGI IMG/M metagenome (GOLD analysis project Ga0302271, IMG submission 198767) | Peat permafrost microbial communities from Stordalen Mire near Abisko, Sweden - III_Bog_N1_1 | ecosystem: Environmental > Terrestrial > Soil > Wetlands > Peat | place: Sweden: Abisko... | reverse complement strand
CACCCGAAGCACATCTGAAGATTAATAAGGGCAAAGCATTCATTAATCCGATAGCAGGAACTTTCAGGCGCACAGGCGATGACGAAAGTGACAAACTGCTTGCTAAGAAGTTATCTGCCGACAGCAAAGAAAATGCAGAACATGTAATGCTTGTCGATCTTGCCCGTAATGACCTTAGCAGACATGCAACCAATGTCAGGGTTGAAAGTTATCGTGAAGTTCAGTTTTATTCCCATGTAATTCATCTGGTTTCATCCGTATCCGGAGAGCTTAAAGAAGGCACTACCATGGCAGAAATGATGTCTGCCACATTTCCCGCAGGCACACTTTCAGGAGCCCCTAAACATATGGCAATGAAGATTATAGATAAATATGAAAATCAAAGAAGAGGCTATTACGGAGGAGCAATCGGCTTCCTTGATTTCAGCGGCCATTTTAACCACGCCATTATGATACGAACTTTTCTCAGCAAGGCAAACATCCTTTATTTTCAGGCTGGCGCGGGAATAGTGGCCAACTCAGATGAGGAAAATGAGTTGCAGGAAGTTAATAATAAACTTGGTGCACTCAGAAAAGCGATTGAACTGGCACGGGAAATTAAATAAAAATTAATTGAAACAAGATGAAGAATATATTGGTTATTGATAATTATGATTCGTTTACCTACAACCTGGTGTATTATATAGAAAAGCTGACTGGCATCAGCCCCGCAGTTTTCAGGAATGATGAAATCTCTCTTGACAGGGTGGCAGAATATGATAAGATACTTTTGTCACCGGGGCCGGGAGTCCCTTATGATGCCGGTATTTGTATCGATCTTATTAACCAGTATGCTCCAACGAAAAGCATATTGGGAATATGCCTGGGACACCAGGCTATCGGAGAGGCTTTCGGAGCAAAAATCCTTAATCTGAGTACTGTATATCACGGAGTTGCAACACCAATACTCATTACTGACACGAGCGAACCTCTTTTCCTTGACATCCCTCCCCGGATTATCGGTGGAAGATATCATTCATGGGTGGTATCGGATATTGAGTTGCCTGATTGTTTCAAAATCACCTGTGAAGATGAGACGGGGATTATTATGGGTATAAGTCATAAAACCTATGATGTCCGGGGTTTGCAGTTCCATCCTGAATCGGTACTTACCGAACATGGCTTGGATATTATCAGAAACTGGGTAAATAATTAGCAACAACTGAAATTTCGGTAATCAACTATAACATATTCTATTGATAAATAAAAACAGATAAAGCATGCGTGAAATACTTAATCATCTTTTCGAGCATAAAACCCTGACCAGGCTGGAAGCTGAAAAGGTTCTCACCAATATAGCACAAGGCAATTATTCAGAATCGGAAATTGCAGCTTTTCTTACTGTTTACCTTATGAGGAGTATAACTGTCGATGAACTCACCGGCTTCCGTGATGCACTGCTCAATCTATGTATCAGGATCGATCTTTCAGAATTTGAACCAATGGATGTTTGCGGTACAGGTGGCGACGGGAAAGACACATTCAATGTATCAACCCTGACAACATTTGTACTTGCAGGAGCAGGAATTAAGATAGCCAAACACGGCAATTACGGAGTAAGCTCGACATGCGGTTCTTCCAATATACTTGAACACTTCGGGTATAAGTTTTCAACCGATAGCGATAAATTAAAAAATGAGATCGATAAAACAGGAGTCTGTTTCCTGCATGCGCCATTATTCAATCCAGCTATGAAAAATGTGGCCCCTGTCCGCAGAGCCTTAAAAATTAAAACATTTTTCAATATGCTCGGTCCGATGGTAAATCCTTCATTCCCGTCAAAACAGCTTATAGGTGTTTATAGTCTTGAGCTTGCCCGATTGTATAATTATCTCTATCAGCAATCTTCAATGAAATATATGATAATTTTCAGTCTTGATGGTTATGATGAGGTTTCTCTTACATCTGATTTCAAATATATTCTTAATGGGGTTGAGCAGATTGTTTCCCCGGAAGCCCTAAACTATAAAAGGTCAATCCAGTCTGAGCTTAGCGGAGGAAAAAGTGTCCCGGAAGCAGCAGATCTGTTCATGAAAATTCTGAAAGGAGAAGGTACAAGAACCCAGAATGATGTCGTAACTGCAAACTCACAGATGGCTTTAAAATGTTATTACCCGTTTAAATCCTTCGAAGAATGCCGTGAAATTGCCAGTGAGTCTATTTCAAACGGAAAGGCTTATAAATCATTTATCAAACTGATTGAATTACAGTCATGACAATTCTTGACAAGATTATTGAGAATAAGAAAAAAGAATTAAAAATTCTTTCCAGGGCAACGTCCATCAGATCTCTTGAAAACAGTTCTTTTTTTCAAAGAAAGGTCATTTCATTATCAGAGTTTCTTATTGATAAAAATAAGACAGGTATTATTGCTGAGTACAAGAGACAATCACCGTCAAAAGGCATTATCAATTCAAAATCACAGGTCGGCGAGGTTGCTGAAGGATATTTCAGGGAAGGGGCTTCCGGTGTATCAATTCTTACTGACACTAAATTTTTTGGTGGCTCAAATACCGATCTGATTACTATCCGGGGGAAGAGTCTATTCCCTATTCTGAGAAAGGATTTCATTATTGATGAATACCAGGTAATAGAATCAAAATCAATTGGCGCTGATGCAATACTTCTTATTGCTGCTGTTCTTGATACCAAGGATATTCTCAGGTTTTCAGAATTAGCCTCTTCCCTCGGAATGGAGGTTCTTCTGGAAATCCATGAAACATACGAACTGCATATGGTGAATCCTTATGTCAATATTATTGGTGTTAATAACCGCAATCTGAAAACATTTGAGATAAATACAGATATCTCAGAGGAACTGGCAGAGAAAATCCCTGATGGCTTCCTGAAGATATCTGAAAGCGGAATCTCTTCTCCTTTTATGATAAGAAAGTTAAAAGCTGCCGGGTATAATGGATTTCTGATAGGCGAAAAATTTATGAGTGCTTCCGATCCTGTAAAAGCTTTTTCTGAATTTGTAACAGATTAATTCTGAAATTATGATCAGAGTTAAAGTTTGTGGAATGAATAATCCCGGTAATGTAAAGGAGATAGCTGAATTAAATCCAGACATTCTTGGCTTTATATTTTACCCTGGATCACCAAGGTATGTAGGAAATGATCCTGACCTAGTATTATTCAATAGCATACCTCCCGGTATAAAAAAGACTGGGGTATTTTATAATGAGGATAATCATAAAATACTAGATTTGTCGATCCGTACCGGTCTGGATATGATTCAATTGCATGGGAATGAATCGTCCGAGGCTTGTTTACAGTTAAAATCATCAGGACTGCCGGTAATTAAGGCGTTCAATATTGACCGGGATTTTGATTTTGAATCGCTGAACCAATATATGCCCGGGTGTGATTATTTCTTATTTGACACAAAAAGTGAAAAACCGGGAGGAAGCGGAAAGAAGTTTGCGTGGGAAAAACTTGAGGCATATTCTCTTGATAAACCATTTTTCCTCAGCGGAGGAATCTCACCCGATGACGCAGCAGAGATAAAATCAATAATTAACAGAGGATTATTTGCAGTAGATATAAACAGCCGGTTTGAAACTTCTCCGGGTATAAAGGATGCTGTCAGGGTCAAAACTTTCATTAATGAACTTAAAAATGGTAAGCTATGAAATACGATGTTGATGAACGAGGTTACTATGGGGAATTTGGCGGCGCTTATATACCAGAGATGATGTATCCGAATGTAAAGCAACTGGAAGATAATTATCTGAAGATCCTTACCGATCAGAAATTCATTGATGAATTCAATTCATTATTAAAAAATTATGTTGGACGACCATCTCCGCTGTATTTTGCCTCAAGGCTCTCCTTATTTTATAAAACAAAAATCTTGCTTAAACGGGAAGATCTTAATCATACAGGAGCACATAAGATCAATAATACAGTTGGACAGATTTTAATTGCAAAACGGCTCGGAAAATCAAGGATCATAGCAGAGACCGGAGCCGGCCAGCACGGAGTTGCAACTGCAACCGTCTGTGCTCTCATGGGAATGAAGTGTGTTGTTTATATGGGACAGACGGACATTGAAAGACAATCGCCCAATGTTTTGAGAATGAAAATGCTTGGGGCTGAAGTAATTCCTGTAATAAGTGGAAATAAGACACTGAAAGATGCTACAAACGAAGCTATACGCGACTGGATAAGTAATCCGGCTGATACACATTATATTATTGGTTCGGTTGTCGGGCCACATCCGTATCCCGATCTGGTAGCCAGGCTCCAGTCAGTTATTAGCGAAGAAATGCTTTACCAGGTCAAAGAGGTATCAGATAAAATAAATCCTGACTACATCGTTGCCTGCGTTGGCGGAGGGAGTAATGCAATTGGCTCTTTTTATCACTATCTTAATAATGAGCAGGTTAAGCTGATTGCAGTGGAAGCAGCGGGAAAGGGTACCGAAAGCGGGGAGACAGCAGCGACGCTGGTGAAGGGTCGTCCGGGAGTAATACATGGCAGCATGACAATGCTTATGCAGACGGAGGATGGTCAGATCATTGAACCTTATTCTATCTCGGCTGGGCTCGATTATCCTGGTATCGGTCCAATACATTCTTATCTTCATAAAATAAAGAGGGTTATTTTCGATAATGTCACTGATGATGAGGCATTGGAAGCTGCCTTAAGGCTTACCCGGCTGGAGGGAATCGTACCTGCCCTTGAATCGGCTCATGCTCTTGCCTGGCTGGGGAAACATAAATTCAACAATGACGATGTTGTTGTTGTAACAATCTCTGGCAGAGGTGATAAGGATATGGATACATACATAAAATATATGGAGAGCCCCCCAAACCCCCTAAAGGGGGCTAAATGGACTACTCACATGTGAAATTCGACTTAATGCCACAGATTTATTTCTCCTTTAGGGGGTGCCGCGGAGAGGCAGGGGGCACACAACGGATTTTATCAATTTAATTACTAATTATGAACCGAATTGACAAGCTTTTCAAAGAGAAAAAAACCAATATACTTTCTGTCTATTTTACAGCAGGATACCCAAACCTGGATTCAACAACCGTAATTATCAAGGCACTTGAAAATGCCGGTGCAGATATGATTGAAATCGGAATGCCTTTTTCCGATCCTATGGCTGACGGTCCGGTTATACAACACAGTAACGAACAAGCGCTTAAGAATGGGATGAGTCTTAAATTACTTTTCAGCCAGCTCTCCGGTATCCGGAAAGAGGTTAAAATACCGCTTCTTTTGATGGGATATTTAAATCCTGTTATTCAGTTTGGTATCGCGAATTTCTGTGCAGAGTGCAGCAGTGTTGGAATTGATGGTGTAATTCTTCCCGATCTTCCACCCCAGAACTTTGTTGAAGAATATTTCTCCATTTTTGATAAATACGATCTTTACAATATCCTTCTTATTTCCCCGCAATCTTCTGCAGAGAGAATATATACAATCGATAAAATCAGCCGGGGTTTTATATATATGGTTTCTTCCTCATCAGTGACAGGGACAAAAAACGACTTCTCTGAAGAACAGGTTGCTTATTTTAAGAGGGTTCAAAATATGAATCTGGATAATCCCTGCCTTATTGGTTTTGGAATTTCGAACAGGGAGACTTATAACAAAGCAGGTAAGTATGCCAGAGGTGCGATCATTGGAAGCGCATTTGTGAAGTCGCTGGGGAAGGACGATAAAGTTATTGAAAATATAGGCCGGTTTATAAGGAATATTAAATCCTGATGGCTTATAAAATACCTGAAGTTTAGAATAGCCAGGCAAAAAATTGAAATTCGTAAAAAAAGTATAGATAAAACGAAGTATACCCTTAAAAAAATGACTTTAAGGTCAAAAAAAGGTAAATATAATTTGACATACCCCCTAAAAAACATAAATTTGTATAATATATGTGTTTTTTATTGACATTGTGTTAAATTTATTACTGATGAGAAATTCCGGGAAAAAGTACCTTTTAATAATGATGCTTCTTTTTATCAGCAGTACAGGTTTATTTGCTGCTGACAATACTCACATTGATTCAGGAGCAACTGCCTGGATGCTTACCTCTACAGCACTTGTGCTGCTGATGGTTCCGGGACTGGCAATGTTTTATGGCGGACTCGTCCGTTCAAAAAATGTCCTGGGAACTATAATGCATAGTTTTGTGGCAATGGGGATTATAAGTGTTTTATGGGTGATTGTGGGTTACAGTATGTGCTTCGGAAAAAACATATTAGGAGGATGGTTCGGATGGAATTCCGATTACTTCTTTCTGAAAGGTATCGACACAAATATATTAGATGCAGGTATTCCGGAATATGTTTTTACAATGTTTCAGGGGAAATTTGCCATAATAACACCAGCACTTATTGCAGGAGCTTTTGCCGAAAGGGTCAATTTTAAAGCTTACTGCTTCTTTATTACTATCTGGAGCCTATTGGTTTACAATCCGCTGTGTCACTGGGTCTGGGCTTCCGACGGATTTCTTTTTCATCTTGGGGCGAAAGGAGCTATCGATTTTGCAGGAGGAACAGTAGTCCATATTTCAGCCGGAGTAAGTGGTCTGGTGGCTGCTTTATTTCTTGGATCGCGCCGAGGCTATCCTTACCAGGTGATTCGTCCGAACAACATGGTCATCACCATGCTTGGTGCTGGTCTGCTCTGGGTCGGATGGTTTGGATTTAATGCCGGCAGCAGTGTTTCTTCAGGATTAAGTACTGCACAGGCTCTTACTGCAACTCAGGTTGCTGCTGCTTCAGGGGCATTATCGTGGATATTAATAGAGAGTATGCACCAGGGAAAAGCAACAGCACTTGGTTTTGCATCAGGAATTCTGGCAGGTCTTGTTGCCGTAACTCCCGCTGCAGGGGTGGTACAGCCTTACGGAGCAATGATCCTTGGTTTCCTTGCTTCTTTTGTTTGTTATTCTGCAATTCAGGTAAAAAATAAACTCGGCTACGATGATAGTCTTGATGCATTTGGAATTCATGGAGTAGGCGGGGTCGTCGGAGCAATACTTCTCACATTCTTCATTCGTCCATCATGGATGCACGAAGCCGCTGCAGCTGTAGGAGGAAAATGGAATCTTTGGAACCAGCTTGGCGTACAGGGCCTTGCTGTTACTATTGCTATTGTTTATGCTGCAGTTATGACATTTATAATAATCAGTATATTGAATAAGTTTATAAAATTTAAATCAACCGAAACTGATGAAATGGCGGGTCTTGACAGGTCGTACCATGGAGAACGCGGGTATGGAATGTTGAATCCAAGTTAATCAAAAAATAAAGCAAAAAACATAAAATGAAACTAATAACAGCAATTATCAGGGAAGTTCAGCTTGACAAGGTTCGTGAAGCACTTATTGAGGCTGATATAAAAAGAATAACTGTCAGCCGTGTTTCAGGTCACGGACAGCAAAGAATTGAAGAAATGTACAGAGGCCAGATTATCGTACCTGATTTAATACCGAAAATCAGAATTGAGATAGGTGTGAATGATGCATTTGTAGACATTACAGTTAATGCAATTTTAAAAGCTGCACGTACAAACGGCGAGGGGAATGTGGGTGATGGTAAAATATTTATTTCACCCCTTGAAGAATGTATCAGAATCAGAACCGGAGAAAGGGGAGGGACAGCAATATAATTTTCTGTAAGTTTCATGCAAAAACCCGGACTTAATCACTCCAGGTTTTCTTTTCAGTCATTTTTTGCCATTCTAAGGGATTTAAAAAGTTTAAATTCTTATGCAAATATTCATAATTGCATGAGAATGATGCCGGATACAAAAGTAAAAAGCCATATATTTTGTATATTTAAGAGTTTATGTTTTGAACATGACAATCATTAAATGTGTTATAATAAATAAAATATGGAAGACAATATTAAGTCAGAAAAGAACCTTTCGAGACGTAAGTTTCTTGGAAGTACAGCAACAGTTGCCGCTTTTTCAATGATGCCTGCTAATTTATTCAGCAATAGTAGACCGGTTGCTAAAAATCTGGCCGGAACAACACAAGACTCAGGTTTTGGCGGAGTGCAGATAGGTGCCATAACCTACAGCTGGCGCAGTATGCCCGGAGGAGTTGATAACATAATTAAGTATTGTAATGAAGCGGGCATTGGCTCAATTGAACTTATGAGCAATGATGTTGAAGAATTCATTGGAGCTCCAAAGTACCCTATGAAGGCACAGAAGGCCGAGATTGAAAAATACAACCAGGAGATGAAAAAATGGCGGCTGTCAGTGCCCATGTCGAAATTCGATGATGTAAAAAAAGTGTTCGATAAGGCTGGTATAAAAATTCATATTGTCAAGTTCTCACCGGCGAAATGGTCTGACGAGGAGATTGATTATACTTTTAAAGCTGCTAAAGCGCTGGGGGCCAAAGGAGTAACAGATGAACTTGGAATGGAAGCTGTTAAGAGACTCGCTCCTTTTGCAGAAAAAAATGGTATGTACGCTATTTTCCATACTCATATGCAATTTGCTACTCCGGGGTTCAGCTATGATCCGTTTATGTCCATTTCCCCTGCAGTAATGTTTAACTTTGATTCCGGACACTTTTTTGGTTCAACAGGGTTGCATCCGAACACTATCCTGGAAAAGTATCACGATCGTATTGTAAGTATTCATATTAAAGACAAGACAGGACCAAAAACCGATCCTGCTAATACCAATCAGGTATGGGGACAGGGCGAGATGCCTCTTGAGGAAGTTCTCTTACTGATAAAAAAGAAAGGATGGCCGATCTATTGTGATATTGAACTTGAATACGATGTCAAACCATGGTCAAATGCCGTTAAAGAGGTGAAAACCTGTGTGCATTATGCCCGACAGATCCTGATGTAAGATTTGAGTATATTAAAAGAAAATATTAAACCCGGGAAGTTCAATAACTTACCGGGTTTTTCATTGTGCTGCCATGTGTTGTCGGAAAACGAACAATATCAGGAAACTGATGTTTATTTGGAATATTTCTCAATAAATTCATTAAAAAAAATTGTATGAAAAAGTTCTATACTCTCTCAATGACTGCAGTTTTGTTTGTACTGTGCACATATGTTGGACATTCTCAAACTACACAATCCGGACTAAATCAGGTTGAACTTATGAAACAATTTATAGGTACCTGGAAAAATGAAACTAATAAAGACACTGTTTATACTGCAGAATTTACACCCTACGGAAACGGTGGACTGGAATTCAGTCTCAGAAGCGTTGCTCATGGAAAGGTCTGGCTTGAAATGAAGCAGTTCTGGGGATATGATAAAAAGAGTGATAAAGTCGTTATTGCCGGACTTATGAAAGATAGTCCTGATATAATTCTGCAGTCAGCCTGGTTTACAGATAAAAACAAATTCGAACAGGTTCCGTTGGAATTTGCTTCAAACCCGGCAAAGTCATCTTTCACAGTATTATTTGATCTCAAATCACCTGATCTGGTCATACGGGAAGAAATAGTAAATAATAAATCGCTTGGTACTGAACCATATAAACGAGTGAAATAGAGGATATTATCCAGGGCGGGCTTAACGCATCAGCCCTTAAGGTATTCATTCATCTTATGATCGCCAGGGTCTCTCACGTTTTCCCAGGCTGCCAAGGATATCAATGGCTGTGTTAACATCGTCAACTACCTGGAAATCATACATTCCAAGACATACAAAATCGGCGCCATTTTCATAGGCCCAGCGGATTCCGTCTTCAGGTGGAATTGAACCTGCTGCAAGGACCTTGAAACCAAACATCGGAACATCAATAGACTTGAATGTATCAATAGTCAGCTTATAGTACTGATCCCACATATTATCATTCCACTGATTTCTATCGGTTATGCGTTTCTCCGGGTAATTGGGATATTCCTTCCGGTTTTCAGCCGGAGTCACAGACCAGTAATTATCATGATGAAAAGTTTTATAGTAAAAGTCAGGCCTGACACCAACATCTAAGGAGGCATGAATGGTCTTGATTGAATGTGCCCCAACACCCGCAAGCAATCCCTGGCTGCGGATGTAGTCAACAGTTTTCAGCATTACATCGATTGCATTGGTTTTTGCCAGACCGTCAACATTCTCGCCCTGAATATATATGAAATCAGCTCCGTCGGCTACGGCTTTCTTGACCGGCTTAAGCCTGTCATTTGGTTCCCCGATAGAACATTGACAAACGTTCATCATTTTACTGCCAGTTTCCTTTTTGTACTCATTGAATGTTTTGTACTGAAATTCAACCAGGTTGCAGAAATTGACGCCTGCCTGTTCTGCTATAGCCCAGGTTTCTTTCATTTTTTTCTCAGTATGCCAGTGTTTGCTGAGCTCTCCGACATACGGAAGATCTCTGGAATGGGACCAACCACCCATAGGATTGCATCCCATCACAAGCCTGCTTATCTCATGTTTTCCCAGCTTCCCTTTTGGAAGTACACCTTTCAGGTTCTTTAAGGAAGCCTTAGCCTCTTCGGTAAGGTAACCCTGTTCATTGGATAACATTCTGGCAGCTGATGAGAAGATTGAAAAACTGCCTGCAAAAGGAAGCATTGCCAACCCTTTCAAAAGATTCCTTCTGCTTTCTGAAACACCGGATTTCTTTTCCACGTTATTAAGTTTTAAACTGGTTTTTTTTTCTACGGATTATATGGTACGAGACTAAATTTATAAACTGCATGATCCGACCTTGACGCATAAAGTAAATATAAGCAATACCTAGGATTATTTCAGCCTGAATTCAACGCTTCTGTCAATAGAATCTCCTGTAACAGGAATAACCAGGTATCCGGCTTTACTGTTTTTTATTGGCTGAAAAACATATTTGCTCCGTTCAGGAACCAGGGTAATGCTATCCTTTATAATACTATCCAAATCGGGAATATAAATAACTGTCGGTGCCTTAATGTCAGATAATTCTTTCCATGAGCAACTGAATAAACCGGTTCTATGATCGAAAGCATATTTAAGGAGTATTCCCGATGTATAAGGAGGATAAGGTCTGATAATTTCTTGTGTAAAATACAATTCCTTATCTATTCCCGGATAATAACTCCAATAGGTATTGCTAAACCTAAATCTCTGAAATAGGCCGCTAACAGCTCGTGCCGAAGATGCCATTGCTTCTGAATTACCTGATAGTGCTCCCCATTCTCCTACAAGAACCGGGACATTGATCCTGATTGATGTTTCATTTATCCGTGATAAAATCAAATCGACTCGTGAATTATCCTGTTTGTCATAGTATTTGGTGTCGACCAGGGGATCATAAGCATGGCCGGCATACGCAAGTAGGGGATCAGGCTTCTCATTCTTTCCTTTTATGGGTAGAATAGCGCTGCTGATACCGGTGTTCATAAAATAGGAATGTTCAAGAAAAAGAATATGTGTTGTATCTGCTTCCCGAATTGAATTGCCAACGTGCTGATACATTGACTGGAGATCTGTTTTTTCAAACTGCTGACATAAGTCTTTTGCAGCATCCATTAATCTGCCATACTTTGCAGGATCCTGGAGTCTGCTGAGTATTTGAAATTGTTGTTCTTCATCTGCAAACAGAGCCATTGCTTCATTTTCGGTTAATACAATTCCGGTTTCTTCTGCATGAAATTTAATATATTCTCTGACTACCAGTGGTATAAAATTGCTTCCATTTGTTCCATTAAATGGCTCATTCATTATGTCATAACCAATCACCGCCCTGTTCCCGGCAAATCGTTCTGCAACATGCTTCCACATGCTGGCATAATGATCCTGAATACCAATATTATCAGGTGCGGGTGAATTTGCCCAGAAATTATCAAATGCTTTTTGCACAGCGGGACTGATCAAATAAGCATCGCTCCAGATTGCCCCCTTAACATGAGGAAGGTTTTCTGTTAATGTCGCCCACTGAGGAGCTCCATCGCCCATTGAATCCTTGCCATCTTCAGTGGAAGCCCCGAAAAGATCCTGATGCATATCGAGTAATATATATATACCATTCTGAGCAGCCCAGTTAACTTGTTTTTCAAGCTTATCGAGATACTTTTCATTGTATTTACCCGGTTCAGGCTCAACACCGGCCCAGATAACACCAAGTCGCACGCAATTTAATCCCCATTTACTAAACTGATTAAAAGTTTCACTGGTATCATTATCGAGATAATTTTTTTGAGAATCCTTATTAACTTTATTGATGCCGCTAAAAATAACTTGTCTTCCGTAGGAATCAATAAATCTGGTTCCTGAAACGGATATTTGATTTTTTAACAGATCATTCGTCTCATAACTGTTGTTGAGATTAATCCGTCGGCAACCATTCAAAAAAAGAATTATTGCCAGACAGAATGAAATATTCCTTATCATAAGATTAAAGCATTTTATAATGATTGAAGTTGCAGGTACTTAGGCAAGGTTATTATCATTCATCCCGGTTTAAAGCATAAAAGGCTCTGCATTTTTCCAGTCAACTTTCAGGTCCCCTGATTCATTAATACTAAAGCCTACCAGAAAATATGAATAATTGTCATTTCTCTCCAATTGATATTTGAATGTATTATCAGCGACTTCAATGATTGACGGTTTGCTGCCGGGGAACTGACTTAATAGTGCTGAATTAATCTTATCTGATAGTTTTTTGTCCATTAGATCATAGTTTTGGTTTTTACTGAACTAAGATATATAAATTGTTCTCTTATAATATCAATTTACTTCAGGTTTCCGGTTTAATAGTATCTTCGATATAGTGCTGATTGAGAGTATATCTGTACACATTTGTTTCACGAAGAACAAATCCCAGATTTTTATATAATCTGTTAGCTGTTATTCTTGATGGTTTAGATGTAAGTTCAATGGATTCAGCACCCAAAGCTTTTGCAAAACCGATAGCAAAAAGCATCAACTCTTTACCGATTCCTTTTCCCCTCTGCGATTCATCAACTACTACATCTTCTATCCATACTTTGGTTCCTGACGGGATAATGTAAGTCCCAATTGTTAACATGCCGACAATTTGTCTGTCGTCAAGTTCTGCAACGAAAAAATGTGATTTTTCCGACTTCAACAATGATTTAAAGTGCTTTATTGTAAGTGATTTTAAATCTGGCCCCAGCTGAGGCAGTAATTTTAAAACAGCATTAAATACTCTGATGCTAAACCTGTTTATCTCTTTTATGTCCATTTTTAATCCAAGTTGAAATATCAGTTCCGGCTGACAATTGTTACAGATATAACAATCTAATTACTTAATGATTAAAGGTATGAATAATATGTAAACAGGGCAAGAAAAGAGATTTTAGAATCATTTTAATTACCAGCACATTTCAAAACATTCGGATATATTGTGGTTTTTATTTTAATTTTATGTCTAAACTATTTGATATGGACAAAACATTTGGATTTTTAGCGCCAATAGGGATCACAGTTATGATTTTTGTCCTGAATGCTTTATTGCCGGGCAAATGGGTGACAGGGTATATAACCCAGCCAGATTCCACAGAAAAAATGAAATACAGGCTGAATGGCATTCTTGTGTTTTTTGTCGTGATTATATTATGGTTCCTATCAGGTTATTTTGACATAGTTCCATATGATTGGCTCTTCATTTACAGATGGTATGCTCTGGCCGGTGCATTTACCTTAGGTATCATTTTTACTATGGCGGTAGTTTTGCCTTATCCATCAGTCAGGAAGTCTTTTTTGTCAGATGTCTTTTTTGGAAGAATAGAAAATCTTCAACTCTGGGGCGGAAGAGTTGATGCAAAGATGTGGCTTTACATGACGGGAGCAACTGTACTTGAACTCAATGCGTTAAGTTTTGCCGCCCATCACTGGATCCTTTTTGGGGATCACGCTTCTAAAGGTCTGTTCTTATCCACAGCGTTGCTATCGTATTTTCTTATTGATTACATGACCTTTGAGGAAGTGCATCTTTATACATATGATCTGTTTGCGGAAAGAATCGGATTCAAGTTAGGCTGGGGCTGTATAGTCTTTTATCCTTACTTTTATTCTATATTTTTGTGGTCAACGGCAGATTTGCCAGATCCTCATACCCCTGCCTGGCTCTTACTTATTTACGTTCTCATTTTCTTCGCAGGATGGGTTTTGTCCCGTGGAGCTAATCTGCAGAAATATTTATTTAAAAAAGATCCGGAAAAGCCATTTTTATGGATCACACCTGAAATGATTACAGATGGCAGTAACACCTTGCTGGTAAATGGATTTTGGGGAGTCAGCAGACACATAAACTATTTAGGAGAGATACTCATGGGCACCGGGATTATACTTTGTACAGGATATCCCTCTTTAATCTGGCCATGGTTATATCCATTATATTATGTTGGGTTATTATTTACTCGTCAGATAGACGACAATAAAAGATGCGCATTAAAATACGGAGAACTCTGGAGAACATACGAGAAAAAGGTTCCCTACCGGATTATTCCTTTTATCTATTAAAAATCAAAACTGCAGAAACATTCTTTGAAATTACAACCGGTACATTTTCCTGGTTGTATCTCCCATTATTGTAATAGCCATTTTCCTTGGAATGATATTCTGCATTATAAATGATGCTATCCTGTTTCCTCTTCCTGTAATGAAAGAAGGCTTATTGCCAAGCTTTTTAAAACATTCTGCAGCCACCTCTTCCGGAGCCAGTACCCTTGGCGTAAAAAATCCGGTTTTTTCAGGATTACTGTTTTTATAACCCGGTGTTGCTGTAGCACCGGCACAACATGCTATTACGTCGACGCCACTGTTTTTCCATTCAAACCACAGGCTTTCTGCCAGTACACGGTTAAAGGCTTTTGTTGCTGCATACACAGATAAATACCCGCTGCCCTGAAACCCCGCTAAAGAAGCCATTAAAATAATTGCACCCTTGCCTTTATTAACCATTTTTTCTCCGAATGCATGAAGCATATATAAAGGAGTCATCATATTCACCTGAGCCATATGAGAATGGTTTTGCACTGAATTTTTAATAAATGGACCTATATATGACAAGGCTGCATTATATACAATCAGATTGATTTCTTTGCCATTCAATGATTCAAGTATTTGCTGAGTTGAATTTTGGTCAGCAAGGTCATATGATAAACATATGGTTTCTACTTTATACTTGTTTTGCAGATAATCAGCAAATTGTTGCAAAGGGACAGGATGACGGGCAATGAGAACCAAATCCATTCCTTCAGCTGCCAGATAATCTGCAAATGCGGCTCCGATTCCTTCAGAAGCGCCGGCTACCAGGGCTGTGCTTCCATATTTTTGTTTTAAAGTCATCACTTTAAAACCTGATTTTTAATCCGATCCCGTTTGCTGAGGCGAGGCCTTTAAACTTAACCACCCTGGCCTCTATCTGGATATGCCTCAGGTTTGCTTTCCCTATAGCCCATAAAGGGATACCAACAGCCATTACTCCCAAACCTCCAATTACTATATCCCCATATTTTTTTGCTTTTGCATTGGGGTTTTCCTGATTGGGATTATTGTATACTTTCCAATATAAAATATTGCCGGTAAATAATGCCACACCTCCTATCGCAGTCAAAATTGTACCGGCTGTTTCCATTTTTTGATACTTGTCCTGAGCTGTTGAGAAAATCAGTGAGCTTTTTGTCTGCGAATTTGCTGAAATTGTAATGAAGGCAAGAGTTAAAAACAGAATTATCGTTTTCATGATCTTTCATTTTAGAATAAGCGGCATCTCCTGATACCAAAGTTAATTATTAAAGTGAAACTGTTATCATTGGCCAACCGAAAACCAAATGAGAGATGCCAGCTGAGTGGAAATGACAGTCCTCAAGCCCTACTAGCGAGACAGGGATTCTTTTTAGCCTTAAATCTGAAGATTTTTTTAATTATATTGCATTAATCAATATATCATTAATCTGATGAAAAACGTAAGAATTAAAAGCAGATTACTTCTGTCATTACTTCTAATTGCAATGCTGGCTTTTTCACTTAATACATCTGCCAAAGTTTACTATGTAGATTCTATGCAGGGCAATGACGCTGAAACCGGGACTGTTATGAAAAATGCATGGAAATCCCTTATAAATGTTAATTCCCATAATTTCAAACCAGGTGATACTATTTGTTTTCACCGTGGTGGTGTATGGGTAGGTGGGTTGATTATAAACTCATCCGGGAACAATCATTTTCCGATTGTTTATTCTGCTTACGGAGAGGGTCCAAATCCTGTTATAAAAAATCCGGGCTCAGATAAAGCTGTGGCAATCAACATAAATGCCAAATGGATCGTGGTTGAGAATTTTCTGGTCAGGGAGGCACATGCTGCAGGAATTGATATTAATGCCGGAGCTGAACATAACATCATTCGTAAGAATGAGGCAACAAAAGTCGGGATAGGAATTGCAGTGCACGGAGACCATAACCTTATTACCCGTAATTATGCCCATGATCTGACTATGGTCCGGAATACAAAGGGAGGGGATGACGATTTCGGTGCTGTTGGGATATGGCTGTTTTCCTCCGGTAATGAAGTTTCTTATAACAGGATGATCAATTGCAAAGCCCCAAGCTTTGACTATGGCTCAGATGGAGGAGTTGTAGAGTTTTACGGAGATGTTGACAGCTGTTATGTGCATCATAATTATGGCGAGAACTGTGATGGTGCATTTGAGATCGGAGGCCAGGGGGAGACTGTATCTCATAATGTAATTGCTTATAACGTTTTCGTGAATAATGGAGTTGCAGGAGGATTTCACGTAGGAGGCAAATTCGGAGTTATCGTTGAAGATATGAGGATTGAAAATAATGTTTTCCTCGACACTATTCACAGTGATTATGCGATTGGATTCTGGAACGGAGTTCCACACCCGGGGAATTTTGCTTACCGAAACAATATATTCTATATTCCTAATTACCAGCGGGTAAGCAACGATCCGGGATTTATCCATGAGAATAACCTGTATTTTCTTGAAGGGAAAAAGGATATCGGGATAACTCCGGGACCAGGAGAAAAAATTGCTGATCCTTTATTCAGGAATGTAAACGAAAAGGATTTTCACCTCTCCCCGGGAAGCCCGGCTATTGATGCCGGTAAAGATCTTAAATACACTAAGGATTTTGAAGGGAAGAAAGTTCCTGAAGGCTCAGCACCGGATATAGGGGCATTTGAATTTTATAGCAAATCTGTTGATAAATCCGACATAAAAGGGAATAAGCAATAGAGTTGTGTGCAATCACCGGTCCGAATAATTGCGGGAATCAGTCTTTTTTCAGCTAATATGTCGAAGAGGTTTTTTTGAACTATATCAATCTATCATCCTTTAAATAAAGAAACAGCCTCTTTCATAAGTGATGATACTGGCAGCCCCTGCGGACACACACCTTCGCATTCCTTACATTCAGTACATTTTGCTGCTTTACCATTAATACGGAAGTACCCGGTAAGCCATGGATTTGTATCGTTCCAAAAAACGGCACTGTTCAAAGCAGCTAAAACATCAGGAATATCTACTCCGGAAGTACAGGGCATACAGTAACGGCATGCAGTGCAATCGGCCTTTGTCGCTGTTGACATTGCATTCTTCAATTTCCTGAACATCATTAGTTCATCTTTGCTTATTGAATCCTGAATTCCCTCATCAGCGACCCTTATGTTCTCAACAACCTGCTCTATACTGTTCATGCCTGACAGAACGCTTGACACGCCAGCCTCATTCCAGACAAAACGTAAAGCCCATTCGGCAGGACTTCTTTTTATATTTGATTCATTGAATACCGACATCATCTGAGCAGGGATCTTTTGAGCGAGTTTGCCGCCCTTTAAAGGTTCCATCACCACGATTGCGATTCCTTTTTCCGCTGCGTATTTCAGACCCTGATACCCGGCCTGAACATCTGTGTCCATATAGTTGTATTGTATCTGTGCAAATGTCCAGTCATATTCGTCACATATCCTCATGAAATCCTCAGCCTTACCATGAAATGAAAATGCAGGAAACCTTAGTTTCCCTTCGGCTTTCTTTTTATCGAGAAATTCACGCACCCCGAGATTTTTCATCTTATCCCAAATTTCACCATTAAGTGCATGGAGGAGATAGAAGTCGAGGTAATCTGTTTTTAGCCTTTCTAATTGTTCTGTGAGAAACGATTCCATTTGTTCCTTCATATTCAGATGAAAAAGAGGCATTTTTGTGGCAAGATGAACTTTTTTTCTCCAGCCGTCTGAAAGTGCTTCACCTACAAAAGGTTCACTTTCACCTCGTTGTCCGAACATATTCGCGTGATAAAAATATGCGGTATCTACATAATTGACACCATTGTCTATTGCATAATGGAGCATTTGTGTTGCCTTTGGATAATCGATCATAGCAGGTTTATTATCCACGATAGGTAGCCGCATACATCCGAATCCGAGAATCGACAGGTCAATTCCTGTTTTATTAAGTCGTCGGTATAGCATGAATTATCCTCCCCGTTTTATACAAATTCTTTTTCTGACATTTGGCGTGAAAGTAATGTATTATTACTTTCAACGGGCATTTTGAAACGAATTTTAACATATAAAAAATCACTAAAACCAAAGAAGTAATCTATATTTCATCCTATGAAACCTCAAATCAAAACAGCCTCATGAAAAAGCTTTTTATAAATTTCATTTTCATCCTTTCTTTTATCTCTATTAAAGCTCAGCAGCTCTACATTGAGGAGAACGGCAAAATATCATTAACGCAACAAGGTGTATCGCATCTGGCTTCGTTGCCTCTAAAATGCCTGGACAAAGAATTTCCATTCAAGCCATGGTATGTTATAAGCGATACAACTTTTACTACTCCTAAAAAGATGCAGCCTGCCTTTTGCGGCTGTTATGACTGGCATTCTTGTGTACATGGACACTGGTTGCTTGTCGCTCTTCTGAAGCAATATCCGGAAATGCCAGAAGCCGACAGTATTCTCACCAAACTGAAACGGCATTTATCTGCGGAAAATATCAGAACCGAATTAGCTTTATTCAAGGGCGATAATCTGACATTCGAAAGACCATATGGCTGGGGATGGATATTGCAATTGCAGAATGAATTGTTAACATGGAATACTCCAACCGGCAGGGAACTCAGTCAAAATCTGAATCCTCTGGCACGCTTCCTTGCCAATGAATGGGTAGGCTTTCTCAATAAACTGCAATATCCGGTTCGTGAGCCTGAACATTATAATCTGGCTTTCAGTATGTGTCTGGCCTGGGATTATGCTATTACTGTTAGGGATACCGTCCTGCAAAATTCCATTAAGAAATCTGCCATCCGGTTTTATAAAAATGATATTGCCTGCCCTGCTTCTTATGAGCCCGGAGGATATGATTTTCTTAGTCCATGTCTTGAAGAAGCTGATCTGATGCAGAGAATATTGCCGGGGAAAGAATTTAATTTATGGTTTAATAAGTTTATGCCTGAGTTATACAATAACCCTGGGGAGTTATTTAGGGTATGTGATGTTCCTGATCCTGCTGATGCTAAAATGGTACATCTTTATGGCCTTAATTTCAGTCGTGCCTGGTGTTTATATGACATAGCTGCTAAAATGCCTGAAGAAAAAAGGAAGTCAGCGCAGGATTTAGCGCTTCAGCATTTTAAATATTCGCTTCCGCATGTTGTCTCAGGAACGTATGAAGGAGATCACTGGCTTGCAACTTTTGCTCTTTTGGCCATTCGAAGTTTAGAACAATAAATAAAATCGACAGTTGAATCTAATCCGCAATAATCACTTTAGTATTTGTTCTGCTAATAATTTTGATATATAACCAAAGTTACTAAATAGAATTTATTAAGCTTAATAAGACATTCATAAGAAAGAACAGGCTCTTTCGTTAATTTTGCCCCTGGCCCTGTCTTTTGTATTTTTATATTCTACATTTGAATATGGTTTCCTAAAGTTATGTAAAGGGAACAGATGCATGGATATGTGAATTATGTAACTTATTTCTAAAAGTTTATAAAGGATTTTGGAGCTAATAGTTCTATTTTTGTATCTTGACGTTTTAGAAGAATAGCGTAACATATTCAGTTTTCTCTCGTAAAATCATCGATTTGAACATAATAATCAATAAATGTTTTTTTTTAATAAAAGGTGATATAGTATTAACTGAAGCAAAAGCCGATTGCAATGAATCCGGATTTGGCTAGTAAGACGTTGCATAAAATTTTAAAAATCAAATAACTATGAAAAAAATATTGATTTTAGGTTTTACAATTATTCTAATTGTAACAGGTTGTAAAAAGAACAATAATCAGATTAATAATTCATCTGATAACATAGTATCCCAAAATATGTTGATTAATAACAACCTTAATTCATTAAATAAAAGAATTTCTTTAACCGACAACTCAACTCCATATGTTTTTGGTGATACAGCAAAAAAAACAAAGAAAGCATTAAACGGCATTACTTCTTCCGTAACCATTCAGCTGATCGCAGCCTTATACCCGCCGGAATATAATGGTGAAGTTTTACAAGCTTCACATGTACGGATAGTGGATCATTATGCTTATGTGACATACAACACACAAGGTCCAAGATATTTGGGGGGAGTTGATGTTGTGGATATAAGCTCTCCAAATGCTCCGGAACTGGTATCAAGTGTTCTTTTCATAAATGTTGAAACTAATAAAGGCAAAGATGTAAGTTCAGTGGATGTTAAGTCTTCCCCATCCTCGAAGAGTATTCTATGGATTACCGGATCTGATGAAACTCGTGATAGTGCCTTTGCTGAAAGATATGTTCTGACTTCATCCAATCAATTTGATACAGCCCAATCTGTAAATTACTCACTGAAAGGCTTTGTCGGTACTGATGTACGATATTATAATGACAAGGTTTATGTTACATCCGGTACCGGCGGAGGGTTGACCATTCTTGACAATGAAATGAAAGAACTGAGTTTTATGAATATTGAAAATGCCCGTTCGGTCGATATTAATAAAGATTTTGAAATTGCATTTGGTGGAAATCCGGGTCATTTATATAATCCTGGTATTTGGGATAAGGAAATTGGTGGTTCTGCTGATCCTGAAGCAAAATCCATATTAAGATTATATAATAAATTTGCTCTTGTTGCACTCGGAGAGGAAGGTTTAAAATGTTATGATGTATCCTCTGGTTTACCTACCGCAGTGATCTCAGCATTACCCCGACCAGTAGTTCCTGATGGTGAATCACCCAATGATTATGTTACAAATGGAGTATCAGTCTCTGATAATGGCTGGGTCTATATAGCAAATGGTGCAGGTGGACTGGATATAGCTAAAATAGATACTGGTGGTCAGCTAACATGGATGGGTAATATTATACTGGGGGCATCAGTTAATTTTGTAGAGGCTAATACAGATTATGTATTTGTTGCCAGGGGAGTACTTGGATTAAAAATTTTAAAAGTAACTGAAAATTAGGATTTAATTTGTTTCAGGTAGAAAGGAACTTACTTCTTAAAATAATCTAATTATTCTTCAGGCTTATGGTCAGAAGAATGCAGGAAACGTTTCTTTTTCTTTTCAAACCCCTTTCTTTCTACTTTGCCCCATCCTTTTTTCCTTCTCAATGCCTCAAGATTCCCCTTTACGGCAAAGAAGGTATGTATTGGATAAAAGAATGGTTCTAAAAGGGCAGCAATCAGCAGTTTCAGAACATCTCTTTTTTTCTGGTACTTATGATAGGTAATCTCTTCAAAAAGGATTGCCCATGTTGAAATGGAAACGGCAAAGGTGTAAACAAAAAGGAATAGAAGAAGGTAAAACTGCCAGTTGATCAAACCAGTTACAGCAAGATATATAGAATAAATAAATCCGGAAAAAGCTAATAATGGTGCTAACCATTCAAAGAAAAACCAGTATGGATATCCAAGAAGTCCCAAACGGCCATAGGTTTTATTGAAAAATATTTTACGATGTGTCCAGAGAGATTCGACAAGTCCACGGGTCCATCGGGTGCGCTGTTCCTGCAGTGATTTTATATCAGCTGGCACTTGCGTCCAGCAGAGAGGATCAGGGATATATGTCACCACATACTTCACTCCTTCTTCTGACATATGCCGTCTCATACGAACAACGAGTTCCATATCTTCACCAACCGTCTTAATGCTGTAGCCACCACTCTTAATTACCGTTTCACGATCAAAGATGCCCATAGCTCCTGAGATAAGCATCTATCCGTCAAGCTGGCTCCATGCCATCCTTCCAAGCAGAAAAGCCCTTGTATATTCAAGAACCTGAAGCCGGGGAAGTATCTGGCCTGGAAGATGGACTTGACGAATATGACCACCTTCAACCTCGCAGGAATTAACGATTCTTATTACCCCGCCAGCACCTATTACCTTCCGGTCTTTTTCTTCAAGAAAAGGTTTTACAAGTTTAAGAATTGAGTCAGCTTCGATAATAGAATCGGCGTCGATTGAGATAAAAAGACTGCTCTGGCAAATATTTATGCCTGCATTCAGTGAGTCAGCTTTGCCTCCATTCACTTTGTCGATTACGGTCAATCTTTTAAAAGAAGGGTTTTTTGACTTATAAACTCCTCTGATTTTTTCACAAGGAATGTGATAATCGAAATAATAATCAACTTTTGTAAGTTCATATTCCTCCACTATGTTTTCAAAGGTATTGTCGGTTGAGCCATCATTCACCAGAATAACTTCAAAATTATTATAATAGAGCGAAAGGAGAGTCCGGACATTATCAATAATGGTTTTACTCTCATTAAATGCCGGAGCAATAATTGCAATTTCGGGACTCAAAGGCGATAATACCAGGGAATTATAATTGACATAACTGTTTTTCCGCAGGTATTTACGAAGTGCAATGGCAGAGAAGATCCCAAGAATCAGATATGATCCGGAGAGAATCAGTGTAATTATAAAGAACATATTTGCAAAAGTAGATCCCATCACATTTTAAAATATTCTTTTATCGAGGACATGTTTTATAATAATAAGATAGTTTTTGTAATCTGATTCCATTATTTTGACAAGCGCTTTTTCCCCAACTTCTCCATTGTTTCTTATAGCTTTAGTCGCTTCGATCTGTAATTGTACATCGTCTTCCTTATCCAGAACCAGTTTCAGGAACCCTATCATCGAAGCCTCAGGCATTTTACCCATAGATTTTATTATCTCCAGACATATTTTGTATTCCTGATATTTGTACATATGCTTCATTGTCCCAAGTGTTGAACGCATATCAAGATCGCCGGCTACTTCTACTGCAAGTAGTCTGACTGAAGGATCCGGATGAGAAAGTGTCTCCAGGACATTAGCTTCAGATTCTATCTGTTTAAACTCTCTGATCATCCTGAGTGCAAAAGTAACCACTGTTGGATTAGGCGAAGTAAGCCACTTTTGAAAGGATTGTTGAGGAATATTATGATGAATGATTAGTTCATGAAGAGTTATCTGTTCCCATAAGGAGAAATGAGATGTAAGATGTGACAGAAACTCAAAGGGATTATCATCGTTGAGTCTGACAAGAGCAATCTGGGCCTCCATCCTGAGTATCTCATTTGATGAATTAAGAGCTTTATAGATAACAGTATTAGCGTCTTTAATATTCATATAAGCCAGTTCCCGGATTCCTTTTATCTTTTTATGCCATTGGCGGCTATTAGCCTTTTTTATCGAATCTTTGTCCAGACCAAGAAGTTTATAAAGGTCAAAAAGTTTTTCAATCTCCTTGCCCTTGAGATTGATGCTGACATCTATGATCTGGTCTATCAGGACCTGACGTCCGTAAATATCTGAGGCAATTGAACGGAATTCTTCAGGATTGGCGGAGCCAAATAAATAGTTAATGATAAGGCTTTGATACTTCTCAAGCAGATACTGGTGCAACAGCTCTTCTTTTTCCATCCTTTTTCTGTTAAGAAGAATGATAATCAGTAGAATTATCATTGTAACAATAGATACTATAATAGCTGCAATCAGGAAATTGACAAGTAACAATGATTTTTTGGAATAATTTATTCTTTTAATCCAGCTGCCATCGCCCTTGATGAACAAGATAGTGGGGACGGAAGTTATAGCTTTTTCTACCTTATCCATAGTTTTGGAATTGAAGGTTGAAGCATAAGTCTTATTATTTATGACTGATGGGTAGCTCCACCCGGCATTAGCTGATAATAGTGATAATATTAACAATAATCTGAATCTCATCATTTCATTTTAATTGCATAGATGAAATTAATATTACCCTCAAACCTGTTTCGCCAGATTGTTTCTCTATATTCCTCGTGAGAATAGCCTGCTCCGATGCGCATCATTAATTTGTGAGTCACCGACAGGTTATATGCCAGCCTTACTGTGTTGGCATATAATCGCGTAAGATTTGTCTGGATATCAAAAGGCTCGTCAGGTGCAGCTCCCGTGCCCAGAGTAATCTGGAGGTAATTCTTATCATTGAAATATCTTCTTGCATTCAGGAGTATTGAAGTTCTGAGACCAATATTCTTAAAATAGACAAATCCTTTCAGAGACAACCAGTATTTGCCAAGATACTTTTCAACTGAGGCCAATGCAATGAAAGCATTCCGGTCAAAATAATAGTAGTTTAATCCGCCAGATATGGCCCAGCCAGCAGGCAAAATCTGCCATACTTCAACTACCGCCCTGTGTCGGGGGAAATATGAACCCGGACTGTAAGCGTACGCCAGATCTGCATAATTTTTACGTGATATATTGGGCCAGGTTTCAGCTTCTAACTGCAATTCAGAAGCATTAGAAGGAGATGTTCCACCAATTATGATATTACCAATATTCAGCCCGGCATATGCCGGTCCCCATTTAAATCTGTGTCCCGCACCGGCATTAAAGACTTGCCAAAATCGTGAATAAGGTTCTCTGAAACTGTCGAAAGAGTAACCGGCTCTTAAATCAGTTGATACCGGTGTATTTTCTCTTGACCACATGTCTATGTCTCTTCTGGCAGAAAGAGCATCTTCATTGCCAGGTTCCTTTAATAGAAGAGTATCAATAACTGCCCCGGCATTTATATAATCTTTCTGCCAGGCAAGTATACGGCCCAGGAGTATTCGTGGATCACCGTATGAGGGATACATGTTGACAAGTTTACGTGCAGCGACAGCGGCAGTGGCATAATCCCCGTCAAAAGCAATTGTCCTGATCCTTTGATACTCAGATTCCGGATTAATAGTATCCTGCGAAAATACTTGAGTGGTATTCAAGAGTCCGGCTACTAATATATTAAGAACCAGATATCTGTTCATGGGCTACTTTTTGAGAATGAGACTAATTTGTCGGATCAGATCTGATGAATCAAAGGGCTTAACAATATAACCATTGATTCCTAACTCCTCCGCCTGATGTTGCATTTGGAGATCACTGAAGGCCGTAAGAACCAGGACTGGCGTTTCCATTTTAAGTTCAGATCTGAGATATTTAATCACTTCCAATCCACTATGAAATGGCATATGGATATCCATCAAAATCAAATCATAAACATTTTTTTGCAAAAGGATTAAGGCCTTATTGCCATCTTCTGCAATATCTGACTTAAACCCTTCCTTTTCTATGATGAAGGAAAGCAGATTCATTGCCAGCTGGTTATCCTCACAAATTAGTATTTTCATTTTTCTGAATACACCCGTTGAGAATTCTATACTTACTATGAACGATTAACTTACCCGATAGTTTAAGGCAAGAATTTTTAAATGATCACTTTAGGACGATTAAAGCAGCAGAGTCGCCAATTCTCCTATCATCCAAATAACTCTTCAAATTTAGTAATTTCAAATTTGTCTTTTAACTTTTTCCTTTTTATATTTGATAGTGGTTTCCTAATGTGCTAGTAAACTAAAGATTATGTTAGTCAGAACCTTTGCCAGTGCAGTAACTGGTATTGATGCAGTGACCGTAACTATCGAAGTTAATGAGTCGCGAGGCGTACAATTTTTTCTTGTCGGGTTGCCCGATAGTGCTGTCAAGGAGAGTCAGCACAGAATTGCGTCTGCCCTTTCTGCGCTGAATCATCACTGGCCGGGGAAGCAGATAGTAATAAATATGGCGCCGGCAGATATCAGGAAAGAAGGATCGGCTTATGATCTTCCTCTGGCACTTGGGATCCTTGCTGCCGATGAAAAGGTTTCGAAACAGGATATCGAAACATTCGTTTTGATGGGAGAATTATCTCTTGATGGTACTCTTCAGCCGGTCAAGGGAGTTCTTCCTATTGCACTCAGAGCCAGGGAAGAAGGATTTAAAGGACTTATTGTGCCTGTTAAGAATGCCAGGGAGGCAGCTGTAGTGAGTGGATTGGAGGTCTATGGAATGGAAAACCTCGGTGATGTTGTTGAATTCTTCAATGGCAGCAGAAAGTTCATGCCAGTCAGGGTTGATCTTCATGAGATTTTTGCAAGCGAGGCAAACAAATACGATGTTGATTTTTCAGATGTCAGAGGACAGGAGAATGTAAAACGGGCTCTCGAAGTTGCAGCTGCTGGGGGACATAACATTATTATGATTGGCCCTCCAGGGGCAGGTAAAACAATGTTAGCCAAGAGATTACCGACTATAATTCCGCCTCTTACACTCGAAGAAGCTCTTGAAACAACAAAGATTCATTCAGTAGCCGGCAAGATTGACGACCATACTGCGCTTATGACTAAAAGGCCATTCAGAAGTCCCCACCATACAATTTCAGACGTCGCCTTAGTTGGTGGTGGCACCTTTCCTCAGCCCGGGGAGATTTCTTTGGGACATAATGGAGTATTATTTCTTGATGAACTTCCGGAATTCAAAAGGACAGTCCTCGAGGTCATGAGGCAGCCTCTTGAGGACCGGGTAATTACAATCTCAAGGGCTAAATCCACGGTGGATTACCCAGCAAGTTTCATGTTAGTGGCAAGCATGAATCCATGTCCCTGCGGATTTCATAATCATCCGGAAAAGGAATGCATGTGTTCCCCTGGAATGGTACAGAAATATCTCAACAGGATATCAGGACCATTACTCGACAGAATCGATATTCACATAGAGGTTGTTCCAGTCAACTATGATAAGCTCTCCGATTCAGGAAAAGTAGAACGTTCTTCTGTTGTGCGGGAGAGAGTTATAAGAGCAAGATCAATCCAGGCAAAAAGATTTGAAGCAGTGAAAGGTGTTTACTCAAATTCACAGATGTCGTCATCAATGCAGCGGAGATATTGTCAGCTCGATGAATCAGGTGGGAAATTACTAAAGACTGCTATGGATATAAGAGGATTATCAGCGAGGGCTTATGACAGGATACTGAAGGTTGCAAGGACCATCGCAGATCTTGATGATTCTGAGAATATTACAGCTGAACATATCTCAGAAGCCATTAATTACAGGAATCTCGACAGGGAGGGCTGGGCAGGTTGATGAGGTTCTCTTCAAAGCAAGAATCGCATAATTTAAGGATACTGACAGATCAGGTGGTGAGGAAGAAACTCATTTTAATGGTAAAAGCTGCTGCCTGAGAAACCTGAACATCTTTTTGTTGGTCTGATCCTGAAGTTCTCCTGTCCAGCCATGCCCTCCTCCTTTAACAATGACAAGTTCGTGGAAAACATTCGCTTTTTCAAGCGCACTGTCAAGCCTCTGTGCCTGAATAACTGAAACAAATGGATCGGCGTCACCCTGAAAAATCTGCACTGGCGGATCACTTTTATCCACATAAGTAATGACTGACATTTTTTTGAGAAGTGATTCATCCGGATTCCTTGTGCCGAAAAACTCTGCCAGTACCTGATCCAGAGGTTTTTTGTAATACTGCATGACACCTGCTTCAACTTCAGGACTTAATTTCTCGGCAGGCAGGCTGAAGTCCGAAACGCTGAAATAGCTTACTACAGCCTGAACCCTGCTTGAAATCTGTGCAGAACCAGAGTCTCCCTCAAGGCTGTCAGCCTGATCAGTTACACCAGCCATCAGCGCGAGATACCCGCCTGCTGATTCACCCATTACAGCTATCCTGCCAGGATCGATGTTAAATAATGATGCATTTGACCGCAGGAATTTTATAGCAGCCTTTGCATCCTGTACCTGGGATGGCCATTTGAATTCGGGTGCAAAGCGGTATCCCACAGTCGCGCCAACAAATCCCGAATCAGCAAACATGCTTATCCAGTGATGTCCGTGTGACTTATCTCCCGCCTGCCAGCCTCCACCGTGAAAAAATATGATTAAGGGGAAAGGCCCTGCATGTCCCGTGGGTTCAGCCAGGTCTAACTTCAGTTCCGTACCACCGGCGTGTCCGTATACTATGTCTTTGCGGATAAAAATTTCATTTGAGGGCTGAGCAGATAAGTGAAATGTATTAAAGGAAAGGAGTCCTATGGCTATCAGGCTGATCTTGTAGAATAAAATGTCTTTCATGATTACTTCAGGGAAATATGGTTTATTTATTTCAGTTTTAAAATTTGTCTTCCGGCAGTTACTGAAAGATAAGAAGTTCTCAGGCTGCTTTATTCTAAAAGAGGTTATTTTTTTTTACAGCTGTCATTTTAACATTTCAAATTTACCTTCATTATCTTGAAAGTTGCCAGAATAATAGCAGATCTTGGCGATTCTGAGAATATCACAGCTGAACATATCTCAGAAGCAATAAACTACAGGAATCTGGATAGGGAGGGTTGGGC
>Ga0302271_10000938_pt1 | contig 28645 bp, 18 predicted proteins | sample III_Bog_N1_1_FD_198767 | JGI IMG/M metagenome (GOLD analysis project Ga0302271, IMG submission 198767) | Peat permafrost microbial communities from Stordalen Mire near Abisko, Sweden - III_Bog_N1_1 | ecosystem: Environmental > Terrestrial > Soil > Wetlands > Peat | place: Sweden: Abisko... | reverse complement strand
ATTGGTTCTAAGGACATTAACATTCAGAATCCTCTTTTTGATTGGAAAAAAGGATATGCAGGTGATGGTTGGGGAGAATCTTTTAATCACATCTACAAAGGGTTTTTGACTCCTACAGATGACGGAAGTTTTATCAAAGATAACTACGATCAATCGGGGGAATCACAATCCAATCAAAAATAGAATCACAGATGTGCTTCCACGTCAGCTACTATGAACCCAAAGGAGCAAGCAGCAGATGGAAAGTTAAATAATTCTCACTCATGTGAGTTATCTGCTTCATATAGATCGGATAAGTAAAATTAATCTTAAACTAGTAATGCGAAGGATGCTTCTTCAAAGGAGACTTTGAGAGTTCAAGATGAAAGAATCGGAGGTATTAAAATGAACCCAATAATACTTCATCGAAATGGAGAAACAATGATTTTTCCTGAGATCATAACTAATTCTGAAAACACTGAATAGCAACAACCATCAAATGCAAATGTTGGAAATCAAAATTAATGCAATGTTTTTTCAGAATTCCAGAAATAGCCTAATGAGTTAACAAAAGAAAAAGAAGGAAAAGCAATCTAGTAATCGTTAGAAAGTGATGATGATGAAGAAGATAATAACTAATAATAGAATTCCCTGAAAGACGAAGAAAGCAAATAAAATGAATTTAGTGATGAAGAAGGACAAGAATTGGAAATTAGATCTCACAATGCAACTTCTATAGCGAGAATTTAATATGATTCTTACTTCTCAGCGTACATAATTGATAATAACGCTAATAGTTAAGCGAATCCTGATAGTAATCCAACAATCAGCTAAAGTATGAATCCTTAGGTTTAAGAGCCTCAACAGTCTAAGAAGGCTGGAACATAGATAGTTTAAAAAAGAATGAAATCAAACTCAACTTCGATCTAATAAACATAGCAACATCTTTTTCGCTCTTGTCAAGTGGAACCGAAATAAGGAGACGACATAAACAACAGTAGTAACCTTCATATGCTTTTAAAATAAAATACCTTCGATGAGATATCCACGCTACCAATCTAGAAGCTCAATGTTCAAAATATCTTATCGAATGACATGAATAATATTTACAATAACAAAGATTCTGTCCGTGAGGATTACGGTGTTTCTTCACTTTACTAAGCTAATCTGAATCCTGCAGAATTGATTCCAAATCACTCCAAGACAGAGATTGAATAATAATCAAACACAAAAATAACAAATAAGAAAGATTAAAAGAAGAAATGAACATGAATTATTTATTATTCTGAAATGCAATCAAATAAGGAAGGTAGCAATTATTAATTTTATAAACAAACTAAAGGGTTTTTATGTTTTTTTATTAACTTTAACTAACATTTTTTGAATTAAATCTCCAAAAAGAAATTACATTCTATTAATAGATTTTGTTTAAAAATTACAAATATTATCCAAAAAACAACAGTTTGAAAATATTCCAACAAACGAAGAAGATTGTGAAGAAAAAAAACAAGAAATATCTTGTAAATTACTAAAGCAATTCAATTTGTATTATTCTCTTGTTTTTGAAAATGATTTTGATTAATTGATATTAGGCCTGCCAAAGAACTTTACAGAAGGGATTTTTTTTGAAATTAAACTATTTATGGCAGACTAAAAATATTCATTTACTTTTTTTTATATTTATTGTAATTTTATGTGAACATAATAATGTTTACCAGTCGAAAATAATTGGATCCGTAAATGTTTTTACCTTTTGATTTAATTAGCGTTGTTGCTGAAAGTAAACTATTGTGCTTGTTTGGAAGCTTTGCCAACTCGCGAGTTTACGATTATTTTTAATCTTGCACTGGAATCAAAGATAGGTTTAATTTACTTCCCAAAAAAAATTAGTAATTAATCAAAAAATAATTAGTGATTTTAGATTAATTGCTCTTGAAGAAAGATGTAGAGCAGAAGTAGTAGCGATAGAAAATTCCAGCGTGCAGCTCGACAATTATCTGAGCTTACATCTATGACATAAGGATTGGATGATTCGAATTCTCATTTAGATTTTAGGGCGTTTGAGGCTGGCTCAACGAGATCAAAAAAATGGACTTACTAATCAATAGATAGGATTCAAATAAACTAAAATGTATCTGCTAATCGACAAGAGCAAAGTGTTGAGGATTACCCTGAGGAGACAATTTAAATGATCAGCGATTATATTACAGATAAATACGGAATCAGAAGGAAAGCACAACTTGGGGAATTAAAGGTTCAGGTAAAAATGCAGCTGATAGTACATCTACTCTCGTTAATGATTTAGCATATTGTTTGTTTAGAAAAGAAGAGCGCCATCTAGTAGATTTTTAACAGAGGATATCCACATTTTAGACAAAAAATTAGCTCAAACAATTCAAAATAACCAATTCTTATCGGTAGAGTTTTTTGTCTTATTATGTTGAAAAACACACAATTCAATCTAAATAACCTGATTTACTCTTAAAAAGTAACTTTCACTTAATTAATTATTATTATTATTTTTATCAAGACTTCCATGGAGCAGTTCTTTAAGACTTCGAAAGATCTGAGTCTAAAGCAAATAGAAACTCTCCCTTCAATCAAGGAATAATTAGCAAAAGGAAATGAGGGATCTCTCAAATTGTATAGATCATCTTCACCATAAAATAATCGAACCACAAAGATCCCAATTCAATTTCAGCCTAGAAAAACTTCCTAAGAATTCATGAAATTCAAGAATTACAATAATATTTCAGCGAACAATAATAACAATACTACTGCTAATGGTTCGTTTTTCAAAGACATCGGCATGCACTTAAGCAGTAGTAGTTCAGTAACTCTAAACTAAAATGTCCGTTAAAGAGAATAATTTCCTATAAAAACTGAAAAACTTGAAAGCAAAGATATGGATATTTTAAATCTGAAAACAAAATAAAAAAGTAGTAAAGAATCTAATATCATTGAGAATAACACCTAATAACATACAAAAAGTGTCAATAATCTTCAATAACTTCAAATAAACTAGGAGAATCATCAGAATAGTGCTTAAATCACAGGTGATTTACCTGAGACTTTCTCTTCCAAATAAATCCCTAGCTTGACTTATATTAACACAATTAATCAGCGATTTTCTACTGAGCCTACTGGGATAATCAAATCTATTAGTTAATCTTCCTTAAATGACAGTGCTTAAGCGAACACAAGATTTATCCAAAGCCGACAGGGCGCACGAGGGAATGGTCTTGAAACAAAATCAACTGTTCTTAGTCGGTTAAAATCCACCAGTGAGATTCCAAATCCTGCTGATATCTCCGAAGGTTTTAGGAAATCAATTTCTCCTGTGAAATTAGGAAAACACTAGAAAATCTTCAATGTGAGTTCCTGCTAGCTTTTTGAAAAAACTAAAGACCAAAAAGACAATAAATTCACGATTAAGCATCTCTTCTTCTAAGAAGAAGGAGATTATCTCAAGATAAAAATTAAAAACTTAATGAATTTCAAAGAAGAACCCCTAGATAAATATGATATTTTGTCTCTTGGAGATGATCCTCTGAACACATTAATAGAAAAAGGAATCATTATAGAAGCACATTCCAAATGGACTGATGAAGATGGTACTGAAATGTGGCGTGCTTGCTAGATTATTGGATTAAATCGTGAAAAACAAACCTACAAGATCTAGTGGACAAATGAAAAAAATAAAAAGAAAGAAGTCACTCGATTAAATCTTGTGATTTTGAATGAAAACCTCGATGAATACATGCAAAGGAGAGACGAGGCTGATGAACGAAGGAAACAAAAACTTTACACCGATTCGTTGAATGGTAAGAACGAGAAAAATGAGGTTGTTTATGGATAAACGAAATGGAGATTTTTTTAATATTTTTTTGTGAATTTAGAGAAGATAAATGAGGATACGGAGTTTTAGGATATTTTGATCAGCAAAGAGCTATTCTACAGCGTTTTAAATAAGAGTCTAGCGCCGTTCAGAGAAGAAACACGCTTGCGATTCAAGGATATTCTCATGCAGCTTATCATCGATTAGTACAAGTATGGTGTGTTAAGTTTCGTAATGTGCATGCGGACAGTTAAAAGCATCGAAGAATATTTCAAGGAGTATCTACCCAGTTGGCTAAGGAAACTATAAATAGTTCATGTGGATTTATCTGTGACAACGGAACATTTGAGTATCGGAGCTAGCTAAATTGTTAAGCCTCATGGATAAATGCTTCATGTTTCTAGATTAAACGAGATATCTCATGATGATTATTTTCACTAAAACAGCATTTATTTGCAGAAACATATCTACCATTCTTCACCTATTCACATGCTTGATGGGTAGCTTGATACGATGAAAACAGTTGCAGCAATATTTGACATTATTGTGCAGACACAATCTCTTAGTTTATATTAGCCTCTGATCGATATGGAAATATTCACTCCAGGAGATGCACACTCCATTTAGCCTTTCAAGATAGATTATTGCTAAGGTAAGTATGAAATTATTTGATATATTTATTATCTAAAATTGTTACAAAAATGTGTGATTCATTTTTGGATTTTTGTTTTTTTTGCGAACAAAAAAGTCTTGGAAATACATTTCTAGAAATAAATCGGTAAGGCTGAAATGTAAGTATATAAAATTGAAAAACAACTTGATCTATGCATAGATATCCTCTCGAAAAAAGCCAAAATCATTTAGTCTACCGTTAAAACATCTAAGGAGCTGCCAGATTTCGAAGCGCTTATTACAGACTACAAAATGAAAGTCTTACATCTTTTTAATCTTGCTCTTAAAGGATCTTTGGAAATATGTCTTTAGACATCATTTTAGCATCTCAAGACATATTTCGAGAATTATTATGCTTTACTGCCTCTTTCTGTGAATCCTAAATATCTTTAGTCGTATTTACCAAAATCGATGATCGAAGAAAGAAACAAAGCTCTAATTAAACTCAATCTTAAATTAAATGAAACGACTACTAATACTATGTTTATGACATAAGAACAAGTAAGTATATTGATTTCATTAGTAATATACTGCAAAATGATTAATATAATTTATTAATTATTAGAAATTAGGTAGTCCAAAAGGACTTGAGGGATACTAAACACGATTAGTTCCTAGGATCCCTCTAGGTTTAGAGATAGACCTTTCTTAAGATCCTGCAAAAGAAAAAGAAAAGGAAAAAATGGATGCAGAAGAAATTACCCATCCGTTAGTTTTCGATATGAGAATGATCTTCGTAATTTATGAAGCCATCACAGCGAAATGTTTGAGAGAGTTTATAGGTGGGAAAGTGTTATTCCAAGTTGATAAGACAAACACATTACCACCTCTTATCAGACTGAAATTAGTTGTTTAACAAAAGAGCAGAAAGAGTCCGCTTATTAAAGATATTATTATTTACATTCTCAAATCTAGAAACAAAGTTTATTCCTTGAAGAAAACGAAAGGAAGCCATCATATCCAGCGTCTTTAAGATTATTAACATTCAGAAAAATCTAGTTATTCAGATTAGGACACACCATAGCTAGGTGATATCCACTAGAATAAAGGCGTTTAAAAGATAAATTTTGATAGTTTTGGTGGTTATGTAATAGAATCTCCAAAGAAGAAGAAGGATGGAATGAACAACGATCAAGATAACAATGACGCAGAATCACTTAGCAGTGAACAATCTGAAGAAAGCAATGATAGTTTCTTTAAGACTCCTGTGATTCATCCGATTAATCATAGTAAACAGAAAAAAGAGAAATTCAAGCATGCAAAGCTGCAAAAAATATTGAAGATCAAAAGGGAATATCATAAAAAGAACATCCAAGAACGTCCTCTGAATTCCTCAGAATTTATTGCGTCTATGAATTTTGTGATGTTTGATGTTCTAAGACTTAACCATTAGGAATCGAAGTCGCTTGAGTAAGTGTTAGAAAAAGCGAAGAATAAGGTAAAATATAATATGGATGGGTTGAAAAAGTGAAAAATTTGATAAAATAATCCAAAAAAATGATATTTATTTCGACTGAAAAAACTTGTAATTTTGTTATTCTTTCGAATAGGAAGTGACTTACAAGCGTTTGGGTTGGTTTTCTATTGAGGGGATGAAGATCTAAACTGAACCATAACTTTAGCATGTGGAAGAGTAATTATCAATGAGTATGCGATATCCTGTGTAGGCAGTAGCAGGAATGGATCATATTTACGGGTTTTTATATAAGAGAAAGTTTGAAGATGTGCAATCTGAAATCGAAGGGGATTATAAGCTGTTCCATGAAGATTTTTAGAAAATGTTCAGATGGAACTTGTACCCGGTGTACTCGTTGCTAGTGTTGATGAATCATTTTGATTTTTATTTCTTCGAAAAAGATTACATTGAAGAGATGATTTTCATTTTTGAACATAGGTAGAATGCATTACATTTTCATAACACTTTTAACTTTTTCGAAGACATTGTCTCGCTTTTAATCATATTTTCTTTTAACCAGCAACTAAGTGCGATTTATCGGTCAAGAAAGATCATCAATTCAAGCAGATAAGCACCTAATAAACGAGAAATTACCTGACGAATTCTAATTTGGGTTATTCTTGATCGATATGCGTGAAATCAAGAGTATTTTCAACAAGAGATTAACTACCTGCATTGCAGATATCGACAAATCTCTTAACTCTAAATTCCTATCTTTACTTTAGGAAAATCAGGAAAGAAAAGAGGTCATTTTAAAGGAATTACTCTTGGAACCTTAGACAATCGAAGAATATATTGAATTAAATCAAGCGATAAACAGTAAGAAACTTAAAGAATAGTTTCGTCGCTGCTAGAATGAAGTAGCATTCGCGCACTAAATATTCGCTGTGATGGAAGAGCATTACGTGAATTATAAACATGAAGCACTTAGGAATTACATTGAGAGTTAGTTTTGGACAGAATCTATCCTGGATTCTTACAAAAAAGCGCAGCAACGTTTTGATCAAAGCAGAAATAAATTCTAAAAGGAATTCTAAGATAGGAGAGAAGATCTTCTAAGAAGTTTTCAAGAGATTTTATCTGCTCAGAAAGATGTTACTTTATTACCAGATCTTAAGCTCTACGAGGAGAACCTTAAAAATTGCAAAACAATAGAAGATTCATATAAGGCACTGCTGAGTAAAGGAGCTACGTTGATTTAGCAGCAGACGCTATTGGGGTATGCGTAAAGTGATTTTAGTGACATTGAGAAGGCTCTGAATGATTTCAGTAAATATGTGCAATTCTGGGAGTTCACTGAGAAATGGTTTAGATTAAGTGAAAGTTGGGATACAATCATTTTCGAAGAAGTGTTCAGAACGGAAATGAGCACTGAGATAAAGCTGCAGATAGCTTAGACTTGTTCGGAAGGAAAATCGTTGCTGTAAAAGTTGAAGTAGCTGTTCATATTAGAAGCTCAACGAAAAGGGAAACTTAATCGTTCGCATGCTCATCAATAAGGTATTTTTGAAAAGGAAAATGACTCTTTTTACGCAGAAGAAGGATTTTTTTATGAATTACTTTCTTTCTTTGGGCAGAGGGTGACAGCAATGCAGGTGAGAAGGTTTCTTTAAATTTGATAGATTAAGTCGATGCCTCGATTAGTTCCTTCTCTGAATACGTGCATTTAGCAGTGGTACTAATGGGCAAATCTTTCACTAGTGAATATCAAGAAAAGTTTATGAATCATTTCATGATCGGAAAGCGCTTCGATTAGCTATCAATGAGAGTATTGCGTGAAAATTCAGCAGCCCAGTTAGGTCCATTAATTTACGATTTGCATTACAGATCGAAGCTAGAATTTTAAATGAAAGAAGTTCTCAACAAATCCGAAGTAGCGTTGGAAAAAGAAATAATTCCATAGGTTAATTTCGTTGGAATAACGTCATTCCCAGCATAATTTATCTCGAATGGAAGATAAATCTTGTCTAAGTTATCAGAGATTTAATTTCAATGCCAGCATACACTTTCGATGGCACATGCTGTCTAGAAGAGATCAGATTAGTGCAATTTCTTGATTAAATTTCTTGCACTGCTGATAGAGTCATTTTCTGAAATGATTTCTATTTAAAATTTAATTTATGAGATATGCTCGTTTTATGCTTCCACCTTCTAATTCATAAACAAGGAAACAAACATCCATAGCACTTACATCTAGTTCAAAGAAGAGTTTAAGTAAAAAACAATATCTCTTTCTTAAGAGGTGAAAATCATTTACTTTTTATGAATTCAAAAATTGATAATATACAGACAAATCATGGTGAACATCAAGAACTTCTTCTAAAGAACACATACTGAATACGCATAAGTAACAGCCAAATCTAAAAAAAATTCAAAAACAATTTCTTTTTTATTCTGAATCTTTCTTTATCTGTGTTGGAAATTACCTGAAGGAACTTCAAGAACAGAAAAACAGGCTAAACGTCATACTTCACCTAAAAGAACTTGGTCTACGATTAAAACACAACATGAAGACGCAAATCGCAGAAGTTCGAAAGTAAAATGCAAGACTGTATTTTCTCACAGACGAATAAGTCGTTGAGTTTTTATCCTCCGCTTACAATCACGATTTGCTTTAGCACGTAACCTACATTTATTTGACTGATTTTATGTATTTCCCTTTACAAGTTATTGATGTTTCTGTGTGTATTGAATTGCAGTACATAAAGATTTGCTTTGCTGGTGTGGAGAGAGTCTCCGTGGAAGAAGTCGACAATGTGCTTATTGTAATTAATTACAATAATATCAACAATGAAAGCTACCATCCAAGTGATTACATTCAAGTTCCATTAAATGCTCAAAGTGCTCAAGATCTACAACTAGAAGATTAATATGAGGCTATGAAATAACTTAAGCAAACACCAGAGCTGAGAATTTTTAGTTTATTTAACGAATTCTCGTAAAGGAGCATCAAAACGAACATTTTTTAGAATTTAAAAGGTGTATTTAATCTTAATTATGACCTCATTGGGCTCATAAAGCTGTACAGGAAGAAATAAATTGCTCTTCAGTCTATTCGAGTACTGTTAGATCTTAGCTTCTACCATGATCTTACTTTGATTGTATCGATCTGCGAAGATAGCAAAGAACACAATTTATTTTAAAATCTCCATAGCAACAATAACAACAACACTAGCAAGACAAAAAGAACTACCAACTCATTTCTAAATGAATTCAAGAAACATTTGAGCTCTTAGCTGAAGAGTTTTATCAAGGAATTAAGAGAGAAAAAAGAAATGAATCTGTAGAATTCCAAAATAATCGCGGATGTGTCATAGAACATAATCGTGCAGATCCTCGCGCAGATTGAAATCATTTCTGTGTTTCTCAAAAAAGACATCAATTCCTTGACTTGCTTTAGTTATCTCGCTCTCCCGAAATTCTCTCTATCCATTGAGAATCCTCCTGAAACTTCGAGGAGTTACCATATTCCTTCAACTAAATAAGATGCATTTTCATCATTGGAACACTTCACGAGTCCATAAACTTCATTGTATGCTACTGATAATCAATTCCCAAAACTATCTTCGCATTCTGATTTCTTGTAGAGTCTTCTCGACAGTCCATCTACGAGCATTGTGCTGATTGCTATGAATTATAAATTAGTTTATTCATATGAATTACCTGGGAACAAATAATTATTCATAAGCACTTTAACATCACAGAAAGTCATATTTCAATAATTGTAAGCCTTATCAACGATGACTTCTCCTTTATTGCACTCTCCGTTATCAGCAGGAAAAGTAAGAAATGTTTAGAGAATTGAAGCAAATGATCAAATATCATTGATTCTAAATATTTATTTTCACTTTTTTTCAAGCTAAAGTTGTTTTTCATTTCATCAACTAAAACAGGGTTCACTTGTGCGATAATTCGCTAATATGCTTGCGAAGACACTCTATGAATATAACATCAATGAGGCTTTCGAGTACAATCAGTTGATTAATATTGTTGCTGGATCGCAATCTGGTGGATTCTTATTGTGTTTTTCAAACATGGACACAATCCCACTGCAATAACTCTCATTTATCGCAGGACTTGCTTTCTAAATAAGAAATTCAATTATCTAAGGGGCTAAGAGTATACAATTTGAGAATGGCTTAGAAGTTCCTAACTAACAATAAGTCCTGATGCTCGGTACTTTCAATCTTTCTAATGATTCAAAGGGTTTAGATTTCAAAGATATGCCGAATATATTTCTAGAATCATTCAGAATTATCAGTTTTATCTCCTAGGATTTCATTACGATCCTCAAAACCTACTGCTTTCTCATGAACTTCAGCAAGCCTCAAGAAATAGCCATCAAATTCCATTATTTCATGAGTTTCATGAACGAACAGTTGATTACGAATTTCCAACGAGGATTCTCGTCCACAAATGACCACGATTAGAATATTATTAAGTTTCTAAGTCCTAGATCACAGCTAATTATCTTCGAGAGAGCTCTAAACATGATGCGAGAGCGAGATGAAGAAGATGAAGACCCCATATCGTCATTCGATGCATTGAAAGCATCACTGGATATTTTCTTTGGAGGAATTCTCACCGCTGAAATGTTCGAAGTTTATTAAGAAGTATTCACTCGATTCTTCACAGAGCACATATCATTACTAGTTGTAGAATTGATCGAGAATCATAGAATTTTAGATTCAATCAGGGAGTATTTTGCAGTGCAGAAACAAGAACTGCATGATCATTAAATCAGAATTGTCTCTAATTTTATACATCAGATCTAGCAACACTGCAATGTCATCGTAGCAGGTAAATAAATTGGAATATTATGCAAGAAAATTTTGAAGGAAAAACTTAAACTAAAACAATTTTACTGTTTTTTTCTAAGGCAAAGCGGGGTAAGGAAAGAGGAAGCTCATTGAGATTGTCTCCTTTGTGTATGAGAGAATGAGCGAGAGAGAATTCGGAATATGTTATATCCCAGTTGATAGCATTGAGCTGTAGTTCCTGGAGATGCTTCTGGCTAAATTATTCAAGTAGATTTCATTTAATGACAACAACTCCCTTGAATCTACTGGTAGAGAGAACACATTATCGAAACGAGATTTAATATTCAAAGAAGCAGATATTTTTAGTAGTAAACAAGGAAAAAAGCGAAGTAAATTACTACGAAGCAGTGATTGGCTAGTGTTTGATTGTGGTAACTTCACTGAAACTAGAGAGTCAGTAGCTGCTATTGAGAAGGTTTTGCAAGTCATAGAATAAAAAACGTAAGGTTTTTTGAGATATTTTTAGAAACCATTTCATGCTAACTTTTCAAAGAATATTGTCCTCCTCTTCATCGATTTTTTAAATGACCAATTTTTAGTTTAACTATATCGAATGGGTAGAAGATAAGTATCCCTAAAGGCATGCAGACGATTACAGAAATTGAAGATTTAAGCTAATTATCCCCCAGATTCTTGCATGGATTCAACTTGCTTTACATCGAAAGCGAACTCATCCCAATTCGAGATGAATTCTTCTAATGGAAAAAAGGAATTCTAGAAATCTAGCCTTGGTTCTAGGATTACGACAAATACATCAGCAATTGTTTTGAAACAATCTTTGAGGATATCTCTACACATTTATTCTCTCTGCCATAAGATTCTTTGCTTTAGAGAATATCGCCAAAGCATTTTTTGTATAATTTCACACAATTATTTGAGATTTTCTTGAATGAAACAAGAAAAAGAGACATTGCATTGGGATTGTTTGAATAAATTGATGTATCGAAAATTGATAAGAATCTTGTTGTTGACTCAATTGATCTAAGAAACATATCTAATTCTCAGCTGGAGTTGGAGAAATATGAATACATCGTTTCAACACATAACTCGGTTATTTATGATCAAAGGTAAAGAAAAACAAATGAGAATTCGCTCATACTGCATAGATTTGTTCATTCTGTATGCGTTTTGATTGATTGATTTAACTTTAATTAATTATTCAGGAAGATGATGCAAATCGAAGCAATATTCATTCATTCTATCTGCTTAGTTCTTCACAACAACCTCAAGAAGAATGCTATGCTTGGGTTCAGCTCGTTTATTATTAAAAAAATTGAATCCTATTCCGACAAATACAGCAAAAGTATTGCATTTAAAAGATAAATCTTTGCATTTGGACTCTGCGAGTTAATACAATCCGAACAGACCATTTTCGAATTTCAATTTGATATTGTCTCGCAGCTATGGAAACCTTGGAGCGAACTTGAGGTCAGTTACTATTGAATTAATACTAGTTTTCTTATTATCAACAATGTTTCTTATGGTTAAACATCTTTTTTATGTTTTTTCTTTTCGCATTAATTCCCCTTTTTTGTTTAATTTCTCAGCCATTGAATGATATCATTGTGTTCACAAATTCACTGCTGTCTACAACACTACATCCCAAAGAAATTCGTAGATTAAACTCAGCATCGATGAATCTGCCTGAAATAAAACTCAGGATAAATGCATATGAAAATTATCAGCCATCTTCTAGCAGTCTTGATAGCAAGTTACAGTTTAATGTGCAAGCTTAAAAAGTATGCTTTTTTCTCTCCAAGATGCTTCTGTTCTATAACAAAGTAAAATTATTCAAATACAACCATCCAATCAAGAAGCTACCATCATTTTTAATTAATTTACTCATTCAAATCAACTGTTTTATATTTGCATTGTAAATCCTCAAAGAAAGTCATTCTAGCTTCTCCGAAGAACAATGGGAAAAGTGAGCTATTGCGACATATCAAAGAGTAATTCTTACGCTAAAAGAATAGTTGTACCTTCTACATTTAAGTAGATGAAACGATTCTGCTGAAAGATTTTAAGAAAGCAGTTCAAGCGAGGATTCCGCTGAAAATCTTTGAAGGAATCGGGAAAAGACATGTAACAAACAAAAATAAATAAAGGATATTTGAATATTTTGTAAACTTGTTTTAATACCTTTTTCTCTTATTTTTTCCTGATTATTCTGGTGTTTTTTTTCCCTCAAATCAAGAATCTAATATTAGTAGACGACTTGAATCTCAGCACTCGTAGTGGATAGCTCTACAATCTTAATGGCAGTATCAGGACTCTTATTACAAACGGCGGATGGTACAATGAATAAGCTAAGTTTGTGAGTTTTGAGCACTTCGGGTTTCTGGGAACCTGCGAAAGCAATCCTTTCAAACACAAGCACGCGAAACATAACTATTTTGGAGATGTCTAGGAATCATTAGCATAGAAGTGCTTCGTTATTTCTCAAGAAGCACTCACAGATTCAGAGATCATTACAATCTACACTGTAAAATAGATTGAATTACTAAAAAATAAACCTTTTTTCAGTAAAATTTATCTAAGAATTGCATAAAATTTGTTGTTTCCAGGCACGAATCAGACAATTGTTTAAATTCGAGATTGTGCTCGACACAAGTATGCAGGAAATACTCAATGGTCTGTCTAAATTGAGTCTTATTATATTTAACAATGCGCATGTGATCGATTTGCTGCAGAAGAAATACTCCGTGACATTATCATTCTCACATATTATCTAGACGATATTTTAAGTGAAACAGTTTAATTGCTTTAATTTCAAGGGACTCAATAAAAATGAAACTATGTCTGCACTTGTGTTCCTCTTTAACAATAATTGCTGCGATTCGTTTGATAGCAATAATCTCAGTTTCAGTAATTACGCTAAATTGATATCTGCATACTCATCATCCTCTGAAGACGAAGAAGAACAAACTGATTAAGATAAAAAAAATGCCAAGAAGAAAAATAAAATTGATTATGTAGCAACAAACTCAATTAAATCGTTTGAAAATGAATCTTATTCATCTCCTTCTTCATAATGGTCTTCAGATGATGATGATGATGATGATGATGATCAGGACTCAGGTTCATCATCGTCTGATTCTTCATCTTCTCCTTCTGGTTCTAGGTCTTTGCGTTCTTCCTTTGAGAAAAAGAACAAAAAGAAGAAAACTCATAAGAATACAATATCTTCTTTTGTTGATGAAGAATTCCATAATTCTTCTGTCAATGAAGAGCTCTATTAAATCAAAGTGTTACCAATGGAATCAGAGGATTCAATTGAGAAGCTAACTTCACCTTAAATGAGCAAGCAGACATCACAATCTCCAAAAACTAGACCAAAAAAGAAACGACAAGACTAAGAAACTACAGAAAATTATTTGGTCAAACCGAAAATAGAACAGTAAAGTAGTTTTGTTCCTCACAAAAGACTGCAAAAGTTAATGGTTTTTTTTGTTTGAAATAATTAGGAGAAATTCGATTGATTTCAGGAGAGAAATAAGGCACAGTTTGGAATCTGAATAGCACCAAGAAGAAGAAAACGTCGATCTGGAGAGCTTCAAAGCAAACTGGATTGAAGAACTCAAGCACAATGTTATCCCTGATAACTTGCTAGATGATTTCCAAAGCATCCCGCTGTTGCTGATTGAAAACTTTATCATACCATCGTTCAGTGAAATTTTGTCCAAAAAGAAGATCTCTTCATTAATCGATAAACGAAACGAACTGTTCTACTTCCATCACCATCTCTTGGATAACCGTCCCCCTTCTGAAATCCGCTTGGATCGTTCTCTCAGTGAAAGAAAATTCATCTAATTAACAGATGACAATTATGCCGATGTCGAGACTAAATTAATCAACTTGCTTGGAGGAATTACCGATAAGTAGATTCTGAATTCCGTGATGAACATGGAAGCTAGCTTGTTTGTGAAAAATGTCCTTAAAGCTGCATTCAATTTAGGTGAGCAATCTTCGTTTCTTCCTGCTTGGAATCTACTCGTGAAACATGCCTACGAAGATGAGAAAGCCTTATGCATTTTTGAAATCGCCTTAAAATCCAGAGGGTTCTAAATGCTTGAGTTAAATAGTGCTAATGATATTCTAGACACAATTTCAACTTGCGTCAAACGAATTATCCTTGAAGAAAGTGACAACACTAAGAATAATTAAATTACTTATATCGTAGTCAAATCTTAAATGGAGTTCACTGCCTTGTGTCGTATTCAATCATCATTCAGCATTCTCTTTAGTAGTTCTGAGTTCCACAGTCTTCTTGGATAAAACATCCTAGAGGAGATTTTAGCACATTACATAAATTTACACAAAGAATCAAAAACACTTTCCAGAGACTAGATTCTTCGTCGAATTTAGCAATTAATAGCTAAAAAATTAAAACTTGTTTATCTTCATAGGATAGAGCCATTATCATCGGATTCGCTGCTGTCTAATTCGTTTTTTCTATCGTTCCAAACAGTCCTAATGTTGCAACATACAGGTGCAGGAGATAAACAAAAAAAATCAGATCTTGTTCTTCATAAATTATAAAAAACAACATTCTTTAAGGAACCGTAGATAGCCCTAGCAAAATAAGCCTATGCGATATATAATAAACTCAGTAGATTTTCTCTTTTCCAAGGGTTTCGCGATCTCTAAGGGATCTCAGTGAATAGCAGTCTCAATAAGACATTTATTCTTTATTCTTCGCTAAAAAAAATTTTCATTTCGATTAGATAAAAATTCTGTGATACCAATGCAAACTACAAGTAAGAAACAAGACATATTGATATGTTTATTATGATTTTTAAATCTAATTTTTGGATATTTACACTATTTAGAGAAATGAATGAGATGCTAGTGAAGAAAGAGTCTGAGTTAGCTGATAACTTAAAAAACCTTGAAAATTAATTAGAAAATACCAAAAAAGATCTAGCTGAAAAAGCCATTTTCTTGAAGGATATGCAAATCAAGGAAGTGTAAATTTAGGAGGAATTAAGTATCTTAGAAGGTAGTAGAGAGACAGTCTCAGGTGAGATTAGAGAGTATAAAGCGGGTGAAAAATCATAGAAAATGCAAACTGAACTTCATGAATAATATAATCAATTATAATAAATGAATTTAGTCTAGACGACTGATTGGTGGTAAAAAGTGTGCGCTAGAGCTGGGTTAACAGTATTTGATTTTAATCTAACACTGTTTATAGCAGTCATCAGTGATGATGAGTATTTCCCAGATAAATATTAAAGATTGTCGAATTCACCGAATGAGGCGATCGACTAGAGGAATATTCTAGAGGGTCAAGCGAAGAAAATCAACCCAAGAAACATAAAATCGATTTTAATTAAGGCGTTTAATATCTTTGTGCTGAATCTGAATATTAGCTCGGCGAAATCAGTTGAATCAGAGAAAAGAAAATTTGTTACCTCGTTGTTCAAAGATTAGATTAATTTATCGGAAGAAACCGACCCGATTATATCTAAATTTATTCTGAATATGAGTGCGCTCTCTTTACTGGAAGAATAAAAATAACTATCCTTAAAGTATTCCAATGTGAAATTAGATTCTCTTTAGCAATAAATTCATTTCAAGAGTGAAGAACTCTCAAATTGCAAAGGATAGATTTTTACTTTAGAAACTGACATCCTAGGGCTGAATAATAATCAAGATCGACTAGAAAAGGACATCGTGAAACTCACGAAGTTTATTGAGAATTCTCAATTAAAATTCTAATAAATCAAAGAGATATTTCTAGAATCACTTGCACTCAAAGCAATTGCGCTTGAATCAGGTAAACAAACCATTTAATAGCTCTTCATTCATCCAATAATTTACCATTTTTTGTTTAACATTTCCCCAAAAAGATCCACAACTATTCGAAGAATAAGTTCTGAGCGTTGCCATATATTTAAGCTACTTCGCTGGAGTCTAGGAGGATTTCCGTTTTAGAGGAATGGAGAAATTAAAGTAAATTCGAAGTGACGTGTAGTACTACATCCGTAGATTGATATTCTTGACAATTTAATCAGAGAATTTCTACTGCGATATGATCAAAACTAGAGAATTAGCCGTGTCTAACAATATGATCTACGAAATAGGATGGATTGAATTTATCCTCCGAGAATCCAGCTAACTCCCTTGTCTTGTGATTAAAGACTACTCCGGTGTCATCGAAGACTATTTCCATAAAGTGTAGCTCCACGAATACACATATCCACATTTAGCAAATGTGAAGAAAAATATAAAATTCTAATATTTTGCAGGTGACATCCAATCATCGGAATAACAGTTTAATATTAAGGATTTTTTCCCGTAAATGAAAGGAAACATCAATCAGAGTGGTAGTAGTCATTAAAGTGCAGCAGAAGAGATATAAAATATACTTGTTTTAGTGAATCCTCAAGAGAAATTATTGATGAAATTCAAAGATACGATTAATTAAAAATATGATGATCTTCTACTAGATGCTATTTCGGGAGCTGCTGATGAAGTATCTAGTAATATCCATGGTGCTGAGAGTTTTAATTAAGAAAATAAGTCTAGAAGCAGTACAATGGGCTCCAAGAAATATCACAAAGATGTTCATAATAGATCTGAAAAGAGCTCCAAAAAAAGCGTTAATTAAGAAGATAAATCGAGAGCAAATTCTTTTGCTTCCAAAACCTCTCATTTCAGCAAAGCCAATAGTAATTTGAATACTAATTCTAGCACTAAAGATATTAAAATAGTGATTCTCTTCACGGATCCTCGTTTCTTCTTGGTGAAACTCAAGCATATTGTCAAGAAATGTATTGTATTGAATTGCCATTTGAATTCAGAATTCAGCTGGAGACATCTTCACAAAGACATTTTGATTAATTTCTTTGAATTCCCTGATAAGATGTCATTGATTCAACGATAAGAAAGAAAGCAAGAACTATTTAAGAAATAAGTAAGCCAAAATAAACTGATAATTAGTTAAAAAAAAGAAAGAAACTAACACAATAATTATCTTTGTGAATAAACTTTTCAAACAACAGGAAATCAAAGCTTGCAATGAAATCAAAAGAGCTTTATCAACCATGCACGAGGACGGCTCTAGGCTATTAGAGAAGCTGCCTATTTCGAAATGGAAGGAAACCCTCAAAAGTTTAGCACACAAGCAAAACAAGAAGGAATTTGATATGTTTGATTTTTTCCTGAGCGGTCACAGCTAAGAGAAGATATTCAGTTTAGCGGAGCAATTCAAATGCTTGAATGTCCGTCGAGTAGGAGATGAGACTTAGAAAGCACAAAAACAAGTGAAAAGAAAGGAAATTTCAAAAGAAAAATCTGAAAAAAATGATGGAAGTGAATTATTTGGTTTGCTTGGGGAAAAAAACAAAACTGAATGCGATTTCAGTGGGTTTTGCACTGGAGTTGAAGTTATTCCGCTTAGCAAATATATTGATTATGCTTATTTAGTTGAGAATCTGGAGATAATGAGCAGTAAATATGATGATTTAATGGGGTTCATTTATGTGATTAAATAGACGATTAACACCCTCACAGCTAGCATTGGAGATGTATATGGATTCAATGATTAATACTTCCAGACCGTCACCCATTAAGTTTGCTAGAATATGAAAGATAATAATATCTCCGCGAATGATGAGAACATACGCAGTCTCACATAATAGTTTTCAATGTTTTATCTGCATACTATCACATAAGCACTCCACTCAGAACATCGGAATCTATTTAATTTCTTTCTGGGTAATATTTTTTTTATTTTCAAAAAAGTTGACATTAATCTGTGCTGTAGGTGTAAATTACCTGAAGGCCCGCTAAGAAATAGGAGAGATTTAATATCGGATGCTAGTCGAAGGTGGAAACAGGTCTCAGTAACAGGACTTCTAAATATTCAGCTCGGAAACTTAAAAAAACCTCTTTTAAGCTCTGGAAGAACGTATGAACACATTCTATTAGATTCCTGTGAAAATGCAAGTACCGGAATACAGCAGTGACTAATCGTTCCTTCCATAGATTTCTTCTCTTCCTTTATTGAACTATACCAACCCAGAAAGAAGATAAATAACAGCAACTCCAAGCCATTTTTCACCTACCAATAAAATCCATCGATTAGCGAAACAAAACACGACATCTTTTATTGATCTCCCAGATGACACTGGTTCACCTTTATCTGAGTCATTAATCCAGCGATTTTAAGATCTCGAAGGGTCGTCATTAAACAAGCCGCTAGGGCCGAAAAGTAGGCTCAAAAAGAATCTCCTGAATAAATAAAGTTTAGTGAATTCAAAGTCACAAATATCATAACATTCATTGGAACCTATCCCGGAAGGGAAGCATTAACTGCTAGGACTGAAGAAAGTTAAAGATTAAACTTCGATTACGGTGATTGAAAGTGAAAATTCAGAGGAATCATCACCTCTTATGAAAGGAAAAGAAAAGAAATAAATAAATTTGAAGTTAAATGTATATCAAAATCAAGTCGAAGAAGAAGAATAGAAAACTCCTACATCTTCGTCGTCATCTTCTTAATCAGGCTCATCTGAATAATTCTCAGATTCAAGACCTTCTACTGTCTTATCCAATAACTCCAATAACCAAATTTCATTACAGAAAATATCTTCTCAAACACTTTCTAAGTAATCCTCAAAGTAGAATACTGTACCTAATCGAAGCTCTCTATTGAATTCTCCATAGAACTCTGCTGAAATTACAGCATTTTCATGGTAAAGCTCAAAGAAACCTATGAAAAAAATCGACAGTCAATTTGCAGCAGTCGCAGCAGAATGGAGAAAAAGGCAAAGTATTTCGAAAATGAATCCGATCAATACACTTATTTCACCTTCTAAAAAAACCATTCCTTATCGATATTCCGTGATTTCACCTTAGAATAGCTTCCTTACAAGTATCGGTAACTCCATGAAAATGGGCATCGAAGCTGTGTAAACACCTTCACCTCAGACTTTTGAAAGGGAATCTAGTTACCCAATCCGAAGAGCTAAAATGAGTATTATGTTGAATAACAATGGGTCAGTTCTTACCAGGAAAGAGTTACGAAAAAGTTAGCTTTAATCTAATCCTAATTCTCAGTAAACTCGCCACTTCAATCCAGTTGTCCGTGCTTCAACTCTAGCTTAACAAAAGCGCATTGCACAAAGTCGCTTACTCCACAGGCAGCGAATAGAAATATCTTAAATCGATATTCGAGTGAATTCTGAAATCTTAGCATTATTAGATATCCCTGAAGTCGTGAATAAATTCGCTAATGACGTCTACTAAAGCGATAAAGAATCATATTTCTTTGTGTTCCTCGCTTAAGTCGTGTTAAACTAAGCTCGCAAGAGACGACGCGAATATTTCACAGGATGTGACATAAAGTTCTTGAAATTCTCAACCGAATCTAATCGAAGAAAAGAACAATTACGATAAATCAATTAGCAGAGTTATGCTAATAAACAATTTAGTTTTTTCAACATCGTCATCGATACAGTGCATTAGAAAGATTTGTATAGTCTCAAAGCGTCCGTGAAGTTGAAATCATCACTGCAGAACTCGAAACTTAAAATGACACAAGCAATACTCAAAAGTAAACAAAAACGAAGAGATCATCAATAGCTACTCAATACAGTCAAATATGTTGATCTGCTTCTTGAGTAAGCTTTTGAGAATCATAACGTTAACAAACCAGAAGAATCAAATCAAGAGTCAGGATAGCAGGGAGGAGCAGAAACTGAAAAAGAAGGAGAAGATGAAGGAAATATTTACAGTCACCCCCTTGGATCAGCTGCTTTGATTCCAATTCCTTCTATTTCTGCACAAAAGAAACATAATTTCAGTAGTCTCTTGAATAAGCGATAAAACTCCATTCTGAATGCCAAAAATAACTAGAAAACACTTCTTGAAGCGTAATAGACACAGTATGAATTTAAACTGCCTGGAAATGTTGTGATGGTGTTGCTACATCTCAGGAAAATATTTATCACTGATAAATCGTCTCAGCCGTTCATTCACGCTATCGAGCTTATCCTCAACAACAACTCACTGCTTTAGAAGTTTCTCTATTCGAATATTGATTCGTATGAGCATAGTTTCAGGTCGTATAAAGTGCCACCAGTGATTTAGCATCTGAATCTGACACCGTTTGAGATTTGTCTTCTTGCAAAGGCGCTCAAGCCACACGATCTTGAGACATATTTCAAGGATCTCTTCTTATAGGTTAGATCAATTGACATTTTAAGGGATTTTAAGTTAAGATTTCATTCGTTCTGTTAATTTTAAATGTTTTTCCTTTTTTTTTCGCACATTAGATTTTCTCCTTTGATTTTGGGACTCTTTCTCAAGAGAATTTAGACACCCTTTGTAGAGGCTAATAGCAGCACCGGCCAATATTGCTTCTCACTTCAGGGATTAACTGCTCAATTTATGAGATCCTAGAAATCAAAATGCTCAAGATTTAATAGAATTATTCTGTGAAAAATGGTCTTTCGATGATCAGTCTTCACCCTGGGTGCATTGCAGAATTTTCAAAGAAATTATCAGCCCTCGCAGCAGAAGGTAAATGGGTACTTCTCACAGGTATCAGGAATCTTGAAAATGATTAATATCTCTCCGAAGCAGTCAAGACAATTAGGAATATTTTCCTGCTGTCTAAATCAATTTCACCAACGTTTAGGTTGTTTATTATTTTCGAATGCCCTTTAGGATTAACTTATGAACCAATTAATCTATCTGATCCTCTATCGCCATTGTCATATCTCTTTGGAATCTGTCATAAAGTCTTCTTTAATCCAAGCCCAAGTATTAAAAAGACGTTATCGAGATTCTTCGAAAAGGTAACAAATCACATATTATTTAATTCAATTTTCAGATATTTCTTAACACAATTACTGCAAATTACCAAGAAAACTAAAGAAAATTCCTATTATTTTAATGGAATTCTAATATTTGTTGATTTAAACTAAAAAACAGGAAGTCAACGAGCATCTTATGAATGTGGAAAGGTAGGTCATGGAATCGGACACACTTCCTGAAGAATTTGCAGGCTAGCAAGATATCCAGCAAGGACAATATTTAGGTCAGCCCATAATCCAAAAAATCGTTGTTCTCGAGAGAGTCTCCAAATCATAAATACCCCCAGAAGAATTAACAACAAGGAATAGATAATACACTGAATTCAAGCGAGCAGCTTGTCAATCTAATTATGAGAACTTTATAACTTTGCACAGTTTCATCAAGAAAGACTTTAAGAACACCAGAATTAAAGATATGATAAATCGAGGAAAGCAGCGAATTCGATTCAATTCCTTGCTACTGCTAAGTATTCTCTAGCAGCGCTAATCCTTTGTGGAACGATTCGGTGGGAACTTAAAGAAATAAAATTTCATGTATCTCTCGTAAATTGATTTATCTTCGATGCATAGTGATCTCTTAGATTGCATATCCATCTTCAACTAAAACCCTTTCAGGTTCATTAGTGATTTCTTTGGATTCTTTTATAAAGAACGATCGGATAATCTCTTGCAAGGATTCATCGATCAAATCATTCATCTCTTTTGTCAAGATCTTCTGTGCTACAGACTTGATCATCATCGTGTTATCGAAATAGGAAGTGTTTAATATCCATTATTCCGTCATCTTGATTACGATTAGCCTCCATCGCAGTTATCTTAGAATATATTTTTGAACATCCTTCATATGCCAAATAAAGATCCTATTGAGATGCTAGGCTTTGGGTAAAACACGTTAATTTAAGCTTCGTGTAAGAAAAGCTAGAAGATTCTGAATGTCATAAGCGCACACTAAACAGATTAAGCACAAGCTTCCTTGAATACAGCATAAGCTCTTAGAAGCATAGAAAAAATAATTCAGAATTCTTCTAAAGAGTAATAAGTTGACGCTGATGCTTTTCTCGATAATGAAGTTCTCCTTCGATGCAAAGACAGATAAAACATCCTTGAGGAGAACAACGACATGCTCATCCTTTGTAAAATTACATAAATCAATTAATCACCAATATGTTTATTTTGATTATATTTTGATGATCTTTCTTGATTTTTATGTTTATCCAAATATTCAGTGAGTTCCATTGAGAAACTCTTCGACAAAGGTGAGATTTCTCTCGATCATCTTGGCATGAAGGAGCTTTCTAAACGAACAGAGAATTCGTATGTTCCATTAGATTCAGATTCTGAAAAATCAGATAACGAGCAGGATTAGAATTTAAACAAATCTTCTTCAAGAACGATCGCTTATTTCCCAAGATCCTTGAATTCTTAAGGCAAAATTCCAAGTTTATCATCAATTAATCAGAGAAAGGGTTCATTAAATAAGAATAAAATGGCATTTTCTTTTATAAAAAAATTAAAACGATCATAATCTAGTTCAGAAGAATCACCATTTATAACTGCACAACCACCACCCGTTTAATAGATAATTATCCGACCACTTGATCGCCGATCTGAAATCAATACCTTGCTTTCTCCTGAGCCATCGAATCTATAATTAGATAAATAACCATCTGAACAAGACTCTTAAAGAATAATTTCTTCGCCAAATTCTCTCGCAATCAAATCCCCACTTCCGACGAATAGAAATTCTTCGTTCAATATGGGATAATATTTATAAATTTTTGCAGGACCGAAAGCTAAAAATTATTTGGCTAATTTATCTAAGGAAACCCTCTAGCAGCCACTCCCGCCAATGTCGTTAATGGTACCTTAAATAAAAGAAGTTAGTTTAGATAAACCGTGTCTCTTTGATCGCATAAGAAACTATCTTCCTATCAAACACAGAGTATGACAAATCATAACTTTTAAAATGAATATTTTTTGATTAAAACAGAATTCAAATATCAAGTGTAAAAACACTTTACAGTTTTCAAATTATTTTACTGATATTCTTGCAGACCTAAAACAACGCCCAGAGAGATGTGTTAAAAGCCTTCTAGCAAATGCATAAGCATTTGAAAGCCAAACCAAAACATGTTCACGATATTGAATACTCTAGTTCATCTACGGATTTCCTCAGACACATAATTAGAGATCACGAATACGCTATGATTTTCTTAGTCAATGAAGTTGTCACCTGCAATAAAGTACTTTCATTAATGATTGTTGTTCCAAATTACAATTATTTTTATCAATTTACTAAAACTATTAAACTTTTTCGTTATTTCCCCCATTTAAACAGATTCTGAGAACAATTGTTCAGGATATTCAAAACATGAAGGATTTCATTAGAAAACCAGAATAATTCTCAAATGAAGACAAGAAAACATTCCTTTCGATGATTAACCTGATTAGAAGAAATTAAGTGCCCTTCAAATGGGATTATTACGGACTTTTGTCATCCCATAAATCTCTTATTGAGTTCCTTAGAGCTATTCTCTCCAAATACGAACATATCACAGAAGTTATTGAACGACGACACAATGTAATCTTTCCGTCTATCAGTTTGTATAAACTATTTGACCCATTCGGGCTAATATATGCCCTGCTATTTGAAAATTCCAAGAAACTTTCAATTCCAATACATATGCTCAAAATCAAGCTCTGCAAGCTCAAACGCCCTCCGATAAAATAAACATACTCCGAAGGAATTTCTGTTCGAGGAATCACACTGAGAAATGCCTCTTTAAATCCTGAAAACGATTACCTAGAAGAAGACAACACATATGAATTTTATCAAGAACTTTCGTATGCGATTATCAAAGTCGTTCCAAGATCTGAAGTCAAATATGTAAGATTGTTTGAGAGGAGGAAATATATTTGGTATTTTTAGATTAATTATTGTATTTTCTTTAAATAAAAAGGACCATGAAGCTTATATTCCAATCGAATTCATGGATTCAGTCCATTAGGATTTAGAAAATCGATATATCGAGCAATAAGAACAATTTGAAAATGACATTAACCTCATGGATAAAGAGTTTAGTGTGCCTATTGATGATAGAGAGTTCAATAAGTAAAAAGATAACAACTTCAGACATGAAGTATTTGGGAATAATAATAATACTAATCCTTTGCAGTTACAATAAAAACCATCCACAAATAATAATATACAAGCTCCAAGAATAGCCGAAGAACTTGATTAGGATGCAAATGTCTACGAGGAAGATGACACTGAGTTTATTTAAGATAACACAATATTCTTTATTAAACTGCCAGTTGTCTGTTTTGACACACAAAGCACGATAAAAAGCTCCAAAATGAAACTTTATTTTTTTTTTAAGAGTAAACTGCCTTAAAGTTTCTGGACGAAGAGAGGCACGTAGATTTATTTCCATAAAGATTTCTGAAAAAAAATTATTTCTCTTTGTCATTTGGATTTGTGGATCTGCGTGTTTTGTATTATTTGATCGAATGAAGTGTTCAGAAAATTCTTTGTTTGAAAAAAATTGAATATTATTGCAGTGAGACAGGAGATTTTTGGCAAAGGTTTATGAGCTTTTAATTCGTATTTTGAAATAACGAGTGGGTGAGGCTGGACAAGTTCTAATAAAATCCTGAGGAGAACCGCGAAAACAGTGTTTGTACAAATCACTCTGCTCGAATCAAATTTAATTTTGTTTCCCCTCACAGAAAAATAGAAGATTTCCAATTTCAAAAAAAATATCTCAGAAAGAAGAAGAAAGATTATTATTAATCACAGCTGTATCTCGAATCAATGGATATGGATGAAAAGCCTTTGGGAGGTTCTGTAGTAAGAGAAATGGAGTTTGATGAGAAACCCATTGGTTTTGGAAGTAAGAAAATGGATTTTAGTGATGCATATCCTCCTGGTAAAATGAACTAAATGCCTTAATTCTTTGGGAAAAAGATAAATATGGTGTGTTTTGTTGTGCCTATTATGCGCTGTGAATTAATATCTTTAATGTGTTTTTGCAGGGTATAATGCAACAAAAGAAGAAGAAGATGATAAGCCGAAAGAGAAACTGCCATTGCAAGTTCGAATTAAAAGCACAGTATTTAAAAATAGAAAAGAAGCATTGGAAGAGATTTTTGAATTGTACAAATCTACAGAAGACATAAATGATGCGATATTCACTGAATATACAAATCTGTTTCCTAAATTCGTGAGTGATTCCAACCCAGCTTGTCTAGAAAAGGGAGTCTAAGCAGTTTAAAGTTGGTGTGAAAGGGTAGATTCTCTATCGTCTCTTGCAGAACCACAGGAATTCGTGAAAGCAATAGCAGAAAAAGCTCTTACAAACGGAAAGGCTTCAATATTAGAGGCTTGCTATGAAATCTACAGCATCATGATAGAAAAAGGATTGAAAGATGATGTATTGAACGCACTGAAGATGTGCTTTTCTCATAAAAACTAGAAAGTAAGGGGGAGATCAAAATGGATTTCAGAAATGAATATTTGTTTCTGATTATTTGTTATTATTCTAAACAGATTTAATGCTGTTCTATTGAAGCTGTGCTTGAGCTTCTCAAACGATTTGGAGCAAGAAAACTTGATTATTTGAAGATATTCTTCCCAGAAATAAGTAAACTCTGTGAGTCAACTATCTCAAGTGTCAAGGCCCTTTGCATGACGTTCTTTAAAGAAGCCTTCAAGTGGGTAGGGGATGTTGCAAAAACATTTACGGATAAATTGAAGAAACAGCAGCTCGATGAGTTGGATAAGTTTTATGCTGATTACAAACCAGATGAGCCGATAAAGCCATCTAGATAATCAGCGTTATTGGAAGAATAAGAACTGAACAAAGGAGGGAAGGGGAAAGCAGGAGTTAAAATTGATGCATACGATATGGCAACTGCGTAAGATATCTTCTCGAAGTTCAATGAAGCTTGGACGGATAAGGTGCTAGCAATTTAGAAATGGAGTGAAAAGAAAGAACTTCTAGATCAACTTATCAAGGTAAATTACAAAGGAGAGGGGGGTTGCAATCTTAATCTTCTAAATTGATTTATTTTGACTTTCCTTAAAAACCTTAGCAATTTGTTAATAACTCTTTTTTTTTCTTTGAAATGTTGCTGCTATCTAGGCTGCTTCTGTCCCTAAACTTGTCCCAAACAACTACTCTAGTGTAGTTTAGATGTGCAAAAAATTACTCAACGATGCTAACGTTTAAGTTTAGATTTGCGCTATAAAAATCGCTGGTTTACTTGCTGCTGGCATAAGGAAGCCATTTTCATAAAGTGCAAAGCTGCTATCTTCATAGCTCGTTGAAAAATTCAAAGATAAAAAACAACCTATTGTCGATGAAGCGTTAAAGAGTCTGAAGAGTTTCTTTTACAGCTTAACTCTGGAGGATTTATCTGAGGACATACGTGAGGCTTTAGGGGATAAAAATGCTGGTTCTAAAGTCAATGCTATTAATTTACTGCTATCTTGCATTGAAGAAGAAAAATATAAATAAACTTTCAAGACATTCTTCCCTTTATTTAAGAAATTACTCGATGATAGTGTAGAGGAAGTTAGAAACAAGACAATCGTTCTTGTTGGAAAACTTAAAGGATATTACACCGATTCATACACGCAGACTATTACTCTTAATATAAATCCATAGAAAATGGCTAAGATTGACTCTTATGCTTCTTAAGTAGCTCCGTTTTAAACTAGTGATCCTAGCTAATTTAATTCTGGGTTTTCAGACTTTTAATCTTCTCCACCAAAGCCCAACTTTTAAAAAAGACAGCAAGGAGCAGCTGCAACAAGTAATAACCCTTCGAATGCAGCTAAAACACCTAAGGCAGGAGGAGGTACTAATGGAAATTCGACAAATATTTAAAATAAAAATTTAGCTAAATCAAATTCAATGGAAATTGAAACTGAATCGGGGAATTCTTGGAATCCATTATCGAAAGCAGACATATCCAAGGAAATGGAGAGGGCATTGATCAAAATATCAGAACCTAAATAGTAATCTAAAAAAGAAGGGCTAGATCTTTTGGAGGCTATTTTACAGCAAGCCAATAATAAAATATCACCGAATGGCCTCTTTGAACTGGTTAAGTAAGAGAAAAAATAAAAAACTTTTTTCATTTATCCTTAAAAAAAAATATTTTCCCTGAAATAAATACTTGATTAAGAATATCATAAATTGAATATCATTTTTTAACTTTAAAGTGCTTTGAAGAAGTGCCTCTCCGAGAGCAATAAGAGTCTGGTGCGATAATTTATCTCATTCGTAGCTAAATTCGGAGAAGCTCTCGGGAAAGAAGCGAAATAATTCTCAAAGATTTTAGTCCCCGGAATAATGCAAAATCTCTCAGATAAACAAATATTAGTAAGAACTGAAGCACTTAATGCTATTGACAGATGGGCTGAATTGATTGGATTAGAGTAAGTTATCAATTATATCCCTCCTTTTATGGGTTTTGAAAGTCTCGAAATTCGTAATTAACTTATGCAATACTCTATTAAAAATCAAGATGCGTATCTCCGAAGCGATCTAAAAACGTTTGTGATCCCTATCCTTCAATGCTTAACAGATAAAAACAAAGAAATTAGAGCATTAGCTGAGTAAATGATGGAAATTACACTCAAAGTATTTCCTATGTCTCACTTCTATGATTCAGTTAAAGACTTTAAACCAGCTGTGGTGTAGTAACTTCGGTCTATCTTCGAAAGATTATCAGATACGAATAGGCAATAACCACATTAGCAGTAATACAATGGAGTTTCAACTTCAGATTTATCCTGGAATAACAGCACTCCAAGTAATCAATATTAGAATGGAATAAATGGAAATAATAATAATCCATCTATGAACTAATAATTTTCTAATGACTATGGTTAATACAAAAATACCTCTCAGCCTATTAAAAAGACAGTCCCTCTGCCAACATAATAGCAGTAGCCTTGTAAGAAGAACAATTCATTTAATATATAATTTTTAGAATTTTTTTAAACTATTTAAAAAAAACTTCTTTATTTTTAGTAAGCGCCCAG
>Ga0302271_10000936_pt1 | contig 28690 bp, 13 predicted proteins | sample III_Bog_N1_1_FD_198767 | JGI IMG/M metagenome (GOLD analysis project Ga0302271, IMG submission 198767) | Peat permafrost microbial communities from Stordalen Mire near Abisko, Sweden - III_Bog_N1_1 | ecosystem: Environmental > Terrestrial > Soil > Wetlands > Peat | place: Sweden: Abisko... | reverse complement strand
TTGATGTCCCCATTTCTCCCCAGTAAAGTAAGAAGGCTTCATCGATTGTGTTCTCTCCCCAAAAATAAATGATTGCTATTTTACTGCTAGTTTCTTCATCGCTGATAGAAAAGAGACTGACAACAACTTCAAGAATTTTAATTCCAAAGATACACATATAAAGTGACATTGAAATCCTATTCTCTTTTGTAAAGAATAAGAAACTTTTAATTATTATCAATATGTCTTAGCTTCTATGGAAGTGTTTGGTACTGCGATTGTCCTTATCCTAGTTGTAATTGCTGTTCCAAAACACTGAATTATCTCAACAACAGCTACAAAAACAAGATTATCCTCTCTTTCTCTTTAACTCTTCTTTTCACAGCCATTTATAACGCCAAAAAGATGATTGATTCCCTGAATATTATTGTAAAGCCAACCATTTCTTTAATATTATCTCATTTATTTGTAGTAATCCATGAAGCATTTGTTACTTTTATTTGCTTTAGATACCACAATAACATTAAATAAGATAACTCTTCATCTTCTAAAACAATTAAAATAACTATCTATGCTCTTTCAACAAAACGCAGGTGATGTGCTTATTATTTATCTATGCAATTATTGTTATTCCCTTCTTTTGGAAATAAATCAATATTCTCAATTCCTCCCAACATTTATCATGATACAACATATTATTGTGAGCTCCATGGAACTACACTTATATCCCCTGCATAATTCACCATTTTATTGCTGTTATTTCATCATTTACTTGAGCTTTTCCTTCTATGAGAATACTTTTTATTATTTTATTGTATTTATTCTATTCTTTCTCACTGTTTGGGTGCTTCTTCAGGATTAACCTAAGCAAGAATCTTCCTGTCGCATTCAACCTATCATCCAACAACAGCAAAAATGCAAGATTCAAAAGAACCCATCATTCAATTCAATATTCAAATCTTTTTCTTTTTTTTGATCTGATTCTTACCGTTCTTGTATTGAAGTCATACCAAGTTTTCATTGGCTTTTTGATTGTATCTCCGAACTTGATTAACTTCTCCAAGCACTCCTCAAAGCTATTGTCATACATGTACGTTGGTTGAACTGTCTAAATGGGGTATTATCTGGTGCATGCCTTGAACGGATCGAACAATTCAAATCTTGCTTTATCACTTAGAAAGTGCTCACATTCCCCTATTGAACTAGCTATTCCTGCTCCGTAGCCCTTCATCTTCCCGTTCTCCATGCAGGTACCAAATTCAATCGTGAACCAATATAAATTCCCTAGTTTTGTGAGTTATTCCTCAGAAGCACCCATACTGAGTAACCCTATTTCCTAGCTGATATCTGCAACTGTCGGATCAGCAAACATAGGAATATGCCCTAAAACTTCATGAACAATGTCTGGCTCAGGAGTGTACTCAGGTGTTTGATGATGACGAATATATTGCGTTGAGAAGAACACTCTATGCGCGAGTGCATTCAAGAACTCTCTTTGCGTTAGAATCCCATGTGCTGCTTTGATCCGAAAATTAGCTTTCTCCATGAGATACCTGTCGAGATCCTTAAGCTATGGGATCTACTTATGAATATTTAAATCTTTCTCTAGATTCTCCTTGTGGTAGAGATATTTTTCAGTGCAAACGCTCTTGTGATAGTGAGATAGTTTCCCATAGATATGTCTCCAAGTGTTCTGTTCATCTGCAGTGTATTCTAACGTTGGGATATCCTATCCTAATATGTGACTTTTCGACACAGAAGCAATGTAGTCCCTTCTCTTACGGTATTCCTTATCCTGAATTGTTTGAAAATAACAATAGCAATGATTCAATACTACTGAAAAATAACTTACAGAAAACTATGGATGGTCCTTATTCACCTCCTCCTCGACGATCATGAGATCTTATCCAACTGGATAAAACAAAAGCACAAAGGAATTAATAAAAGAAAGAGTGAATAGGGCTGCTTCATTAGGTAATATATTTACTCATTTGTAGGTCTGTTAGATCTCTAGGGTACCACGTGACTACGTACTCATCATCTGAGAACTTAACATTATCGAATCTAGCTTATAGATCTTCAAAGACCTATTTTACGCGATCATCTTAGCGCTTCCCTCTGAAAGTGCAGATGAACATCACTTATTAATACCTGTATTTTATGAAATGGCAAATAAAATGGTATTCAAAGAGCCTTACGGTCCTTTCTTGTTGAGAAGCTTAGGCTCTACAAATGTGAGATTGAGCCTATTGAACTTAAAAACTTCGAGGATATTGCTGAGACTGCTCACGTAGTCTCTCGAGAAAATGAAGATCTCTGAAAAGAAAAATCAAGAAACACGTTGTGAATATTTTAGTAAATCAAGCTGCATGTGTGTAGGTAAGTACCTTCGATGCCTTCATTCTTAAATTTCTTCAGGTTAGAGCAGGGAGAAGAAGTAGTTGCAAATGATTGTTAAGTACGCTGTTAAGAATAATCAATAGTTAAAAATAGAGAATATCATAGGACAACCAACCCACTGAATGGATTATTCTCATGTACTCTGGAGAGGAATGAAAAAGGTTGTGTTAAGTAAGCGAATGTCTTCATAGAGAGATGTAGAATGTTAGTATTTGTTTTGATATTATTTCTCAGTCGACTTGCACTCCCCGTAGATTCTACTTTAGAAGCTCTGTGTGATTGATTATTTTACGGTACGTGGATTAAGATGCTAATTTTTAATATATTTTACTTTTACAATACGTCATTTCCCCCAACCACTTCGATCTTTTCATATGATTATGTTATTATTGTTATTGTTATCTGTAATGTTTAAGCAATTTTTTTCTCTCTGTTTAATTTCTTTTGCGAATCCACAATTCATTTCAACTTTCTTTCTTCCTAACAAATCTCCTCATTAGATATTATGTCCTCCATTTCTTTACAGAATAGGACTTTTACCTTCTAGTCAATTATCCTATTATAAAATATTACAATAATTGTCCTTCTAAATCAATCTCTCTCCTAAACCTGTTCCAGCCAATCAAAACAGAGAAGAAGATTAACTTAATAGCTTTATTTTCTCTCTGTTTTTGTGGTTATCTGTAAAGCCAAAGAGCTAAATGAGATTCAACTAGTTCTAGAGAACAAACGATCATAAATTATATTCCTTAATTTATTAGCCTTAAATAAAAATAGCATTCATTACTCATTGTTAGTGTAATTGATACTACAAAGTAATCAGACTTGATTAATTATTAATAATTATTTGCTCATCCCCAAGGCTTGGAATAGAACTAAAATAAGCTAATAATCTTTGGAATACAGCTTAGGAAACCAATCTAATAGAATAACATTAATGATAAATCCCACAATAAAATTATTACTCTAATGTTAATACAGCCATTAATTGTTTTCCTTGCATAATGAATTCTGTACTACTGGCTATTGGTGTAATATTGATTGTTAACCATGCAGATGAATGGCATAATAAATTGCTCCATTGATTTGACCTGCAAAGAAGCATTAATATTCATGTATCCCCCCCTTAGTGATTGAATAAAATAATTGTATATTTTCAGCTGCAAATTAAAATAGTATTTCCAACAAAGCAAAAGAAATAGTAAGATTATTTCTATTGGAGTTCATACACTCTAACAAAGTAAGGAACATTAACAGCATTCTTAGCATAACTGAGTTTGCAAGACCAAGTACCGTCAGCAGCTGTGGAGCATTGCCAAAAGAATGGTTGCTTCATTCAAGTGTTTCTCGATCAAAAGAATAATTCATGTTCTGGCTGCCATAAACAATTCTGTTATGTTCATTTACCATTGAAATGTCATTTCTGTAATGGGAGATACATTTGCTATGATACCTTTGAAAACTTCTCCAATTGCTACTCTACTAATGATTAGGAGTTCAAGAAGGAAGTTACTCCAGCATGCCATTGCAGACTATGTTCTATCATGTGAAGGATAACGGAAAGTGAAGCTGAGATATGATTCGAGAATCTAAGCTATTTTGACTAATAGAATGTTTGAATTGATAATTGGAAAGGCTATTTTTAGATTTGTGTAAGTGTATCCAGATGAATTAGTTAAAGATATGTGTGATTTTATATTATTCATGGAAATAGCTAAGGGTAGTGAAATTAAAATGATTATTTGTGTTTTTTGAGTGAAAAGAAGATGATGGATGGCTGGGTTGTGTTGGAATTTGTGTTGAAAATAGAAATAGAATAGTTTCAGTGAATAGAAAAAATTAAAGGAGAGCACAAGAAGAAGAATAAAAAGGAAGGTTGTTAAATGGAATCAGTAAAATAAGAGAAAAGATGATGATAATAATAGGAATTAATCTTAAAAAATAAGGTTTCATTGGTAATGTTATGGTAAAATATGGAAGAACATCAAATATTTATTGTTAGCAGTATCATTTAGCTCATAAGAGTTTGAATTTCTTGTGATTGAGTTTCGGTTTGGAAGGCGTTGAGATCAAATACATAGCGATAAGTGCTATGAATCTAAATCCAACTCCTAAGACGAGCAGTGCAATAAAATTCACACCGATCTTTTCACTGATACCAAGCTACTCTAATGGATCAATGGTGCCGTTATTGAAATTCATTGTATCGAATTCATTAAGGGCTGCTGCTTGGAAGCTGTATTTGAACATGGAGATGTATTCTATCCAGATGAGATATTTTGGGATATTGTTAGAGTTAACGAAAAACCCTCCTAAGATCATTAAAGGGATTGCTAAAATTGGAAGAATCGCCATGGCTACGTCTAGTTTGGGTACAACAACTGATATGCACAGACCGTAAGATACTCCATAGAAATATGTGCAAATCATGATCAAATTGCAGATGATGAAGTAACTGAATTTCTGGTTATTCAATCCGATTGAATAGTATACCATGACAACGAGGAGAATAGGGTAGAATACTTGCATGGGTAGTTCAGCTAAGTTTTTACCCCAGAAATAAGATGAAACACTGTAGGATTTACTGAGTCTTTCTCTAATAAACAGGGATCTTTCCTGGGAAAACGTTGATATCGATCCTTGGATGGCACTTAGTCCGAGAGTAGCTCCGAGAAACTAAAGAGCACCTGCTCTGTTTTAGTATCCTGAAGCTCCTTCACCTAGAGGACTAAAAACGATGATGCAGCAGACTCCGAAAATGATTGTTTAGAAAACTTTCATTAGCGAGTCCATAGGGTTTCGAAGGGAAGATATGAAGGCTCTCTTAAAGAGAAGGATGAATTGTTTCTGTAGAGAGACATTGAAGGTATTATCGTTTTTAGCTAGAACAAAATCAACAGAAGGAAGTTTCTTAGCAGCCATATCTGACTCTTAGTAAGCTGTGACTAGTTCAGTGAGTCTCTTTTCAAACAGTTAACTGATTTCATGATCACTGACTTATTTCTGTCCTTTTTAAGCTAGCTCAACAGAGAGTCCGTCTGGATTCATCAGTTTCATGTAATAATCAGAAGGATTTGAGAATTCAGGTACAACAAACCCTCTTTTATGGAAATAATCTACAGAATCCTTAGAGGTTCCTTAATAGAGAATATTCCCTTTGCAGATCAATATCAATCTCTCGAAGGAATTGAAGATCTCAGTGGAAGGCTGGTGGATTGTGGACATAACATTGACACCTCGACGACTCAGTAATTTTAGCAATTCCACGACTTGTAAAGCAGTCGAACTATCTAGCCCTGTAGTTGGTTCGTCTAAGAATAGCATAGATGGGTTTGTCAGAAGTTCAACTCCGATGGAAGTTCTTTTCCTTTCTCCTCCTGAAATACCTCTAATCAAGGAATTACCGACTTTAGTGTTCTTACATCGAGTCAAACCAAGTTCTTTGATCAATCTATTAACTCTGTCAATCTTCTACTGTTCACTCAGCTTCCTCAATCTCAAATCAGCAATTAACTTGAAAGCCTCTGGATAAATCAAAATATAAATATTCAACTCAATCAAGCTTAAATTATTCTTCAATTACCTAAGGGTGTGAATGTAGCTAGGAGAATGTCATCCTGCATGACATAGGCGATTTAATTAGAGTATTCGTCAATATCCTGTATCTCCTTGCCATTTAAAATTAACTTCCCAGTGACTTCGATATTAGTTCCCAACAATCTCCCAGAGAGGAAATTCAGCAGAGTTGACTTCCCACAGCCTTATTTTCAAAACAAAACAAATATTTTAATGACAATCATAACTTCTAACTGCCTAAACTCAATCCTACCTGAAGGTCCTAGAATCGCTGTGAATTCACCTGGCTTGATGCATCCACTGATATTATTCAGAATGTGTCTTCTGTCTGGGACTGTTTTCTTTCTTCCAGAAGAATCAACAATCTTTTTCTTGATTTAAACTTCAACCTTAATATTCTCCCAAATGATCTCAATCGGATTCGGAGCATACGAATCCTTGCTCTCCTCAGCAATATTCTCAGAGATAGGTATGATTTTGTTATTAATAAAACTGACTTCTTATTTAGGAACCTTATTTTACAGAGAATCTGTTTCTGAATCGAACACTCTCTGCTATTCTAGTTTGTTCTATTCTGTCTAAGGAAGGGTATTCATACTTTATTTAAATTTCTCGTAATGAGAACCAATTATTATGATGTTTTTGTAATGATATTTGTTTGCTGTATGTATATTATGATATTTTATTAGATTTTTTGATATTATGTGATTATGTGTTGTTTGTCATTTCTAGCTTCAAATCCAACTTCATAAGTAAGTATATTTACATGAGTTGAACAAGGGCTAATTAATCCCATCCAAAGGGCACGTAGTTATTGCTCTTGATTACAACACTCGCTCGAAATACAAATTCTTGTTTCTAGCACTCTTATCGATGTAAATTCTTAAATCTAATCGTGCATTGAAGCTTACCTGAAGGATATCTTCATCTTTATCATTGATTGTAGCTTTAACTTAGAGTTTTTATGCTGAAAATATCTGTTTTTGTGAAAAATTTATCTAATTTTTGGATCAAATCTGCAAGTAAGTAAGGCACATATCAAGGTGATTAGATTAGCTGCAAGAGGTCTGTCTATCTATCACAAACATACCAGTTGATGTTTTTTATTTAAATTTACTTGATTTAATAAGGATAATTGTATTGCCTGTGTTTCACAGAGGGTCTTCATTTAAATCTAAGGTAGTATGTTTACTCTTTGTAGATAACCTAGAATCAATTAACTGTCCAATCCATTCCTTTTGTTGAATACTTTTAAATATCCCTTAACAGTCATATGAAAAAGAAGTTTCATGACAGGGGGGAAAAGCAATAAAAATTAATAGAATTCGAGGGAATTATTCATTCGTCTAACTAATAAACGAATTAATGATCCCCTTAAAACCAGAATTGATTTGAAAGAATTAGATGGTTTTTAATCTTTAATTAAAATTATTAACTTCAAGAATGATTACACGAAGATAATATTTTTAGTAAGCTGCGTGTTTGCTTATTAATCAAACAGGAAACAGTAAAGAAAAATAAGAATAAATCCCTCTTTTCAACTGGATGTATTTACAAAGATTTATTAAGATTAAGGAGTCTCTTCAAGAAACTCAAGCAAAGTTGATTTATTGATTGATTGCCTTCAATAAACAAGAAACTATTTCAAAGAGAAATCATCAAGAATGAAGTTACTTTTGGGTGTACAGACATGCCCAACAACGAAGGAATAAATAGAGTAGGGACACATGAATTTATTTCTGTTATTTTTCACTTGAAAGAAGCTTCTTAAGATAAAACAATCTACACCAAGTTTACTATATTTTATATCAGCTTCACTCGTATTATATTTAGAAGGTCGAAATGAAGGAATGGCAATGACAATACCACTTGTGCTTTGCTTTTAGATATAAAAGAATAGGAATGCCAGAATTTCATTTGAAAATATAATAAAGAAAAATTGTTATCTCCTGTTAAAATCATAGATCAGAGTTTAGGAGAAAGAATAAAGAGCCCTGACAATCAATATGTTAGGGATAAATAGATAAATAGAGATAATGTCAGAGAGCTTATGAATTTCAAACATTACAACATTCTTACTTTGTCCACACTCTTTATTATTATCTTCTCTTAATTGTCTTGTGATGCAGTCTTATTAAGATAGCTAGCAAATTCCTTGATAATTTTTTTTTCTCTTTCAAAGCAGTTAATGTTGATTTCCTTCAAGCACCCATCATCTTTCCCGATGAATCTCTGATTACTTAATATTTCTCCATGGCTTGTTTTTGATTGCTTCTCATAATCAATTATATTTTTAATATTCCAAATAACTCCACAAATTAACTTCTAAATCCCTGAGATTATTTAATCTTAGTAATTTGATCTATTTGTAAAACTTCTCTAAAGAAAATAATAACCCCCAACAATTACATTCTTTTATTTTTCATTATCATTTCTATATTTTAATAATCAATACAGTATTTCAATATACAGACTATCTCTCTTTTTCATTTTAAACTAGATATGCTAATGATTTGCACCCAAAAAAAACGAGAATGGCTTATTATTACCAAGAACCTATTGTTTCATGGTTTCCAATCTTATTGCATAATAATGATAAATTTAGTTAAGATGGTAATTAATATTCACATAAATTTTCAACTATCATGTTAAAACAAAGAAAGAAGGCATATTTTGTTTATCGTAGTTGAATGTATTACATGTTGTATGACTGAATATTGCAATTAAACCCTCTCATAGCAACCTAACAATAGTGTATCTGGCATGTGCGAATAAGAAAACTAAAAGAATCTCTCATTCCCTTTTGGAAAACGATAAATGTCAAGTTTTTATCAGAAAGAGTACACTATCAAACCCCCTTTTAGCCATTATTACCTAATTCCCTCAATACATTAATCCAATTTATTATTCAGCTTGGTCTTCTGATAGATCAAGTTATGGTTACATGCTTTAAATTTCACGATCAATAACTCTTCCCACAAGACTTTCACTTGCGAATAAAATCTAATGAAAACTATTATTTATCTTCCTCCCCAGGGACGTTAAAGAGTTCACTTACAAATCTTTCAAAAGATTAGAGCTTAATTAAATGAAGAGATAAATATCATACCCATATCGAATTAAATAAAGGTAATTAAGAAATATCCTTAATCAGTATTAACTTTTTTTTATGAATAAAATTACTTTTTTGTTTGAGCTTTTCAAACAGCTTTATCATTATCATTGAAATATCTAAGAACTAACAGCTATCAAATATGAAAAAAACTGCAAGAGCGATTAAGGGATCAAAATAATTAATTGATAGGCATGTATAATCTTGAGTTTGTTGAGTTTATTGTTTGAAAAAATAGTGTTATTATGTTTGTTAAGATATTAATTAGTAAATCTATTCCCTTTCATCATCATAAATCCATCATTCATAGCTTTATTTGAGCTCATCCAAAATAAAAGAACTTAATATTGAAGCTTATGATTAAGAGATTTTCTTTAATAAAAATGAATATTAAACAACAATTATGAATTCTTTTTCATATTTCCCTTTTGCTCTTGATCTTGTAAAGGAGTTTAAATAATTGCAGACCAATATTCTTCTAACAAATATTGGGTAGCTATTGATTAAGTTCAAGCATAATAAGTAATCAAAGACTTTAATTGATTTCAGTGTTTTTATTCATTTTTATACAAAAGTTGTATTTTCTTAACAATATTTCCGAAAATTCCATCAAAACTTAAAAATAACTTGAAATAATTCTGTTTCAATTTTTTCTGAGTATTTTCCCATTGTTTTTTCCTAACTTAACTACCTGCAAGTAGTCTAAACGTGCGTGTAATCCTAAAAGATAAGCTAAGGTAAAATGCCTGCTGTTTAATTTACTCTGAGTCTTTACAAGCTGATTTCCAGGAATAGACAAAAAATAATTGGACAATTAATTAATTTTTATCAATGAATCTCATTGGAATGCCTTAAAAACACAATGATGGTGAGCTTGAAATATGTTCCAGTACAAAAGGATCCATGGATTTTGTTCTAATTTAGATGGAAAAGCACAGCACATGAATGCTTCTAAGAAATATTAAGATATTTACCTTGAAAATAAGTTAGAAGTCCATTTTCATAGTACCTATGATTTATCTCTCTGCCATATAAATACCCCCTCGATTATCAGAACAATAAAAATAATAAAAACAAATCACAATAATCTAAACTATCAGCAGTTACAGTAAAAGATTCCAACTGCAAACACCCACACAAACAAACATACATACAGATCTCTCCTTTCGAATAAAATGGCTGACCCTGTTGTTAATGCTCCTTACTACTCTGAGACAGATGCCTTGAAAAACAAACTGCCAAGAGATGATAAATGCTATGAAAATGCAAGGATCATTCCTATTTCTGAAAATAATGAACTCTCCTCTGCTAAGGATAAATATGTCCCGAATCAAATCGAGATCATCTGGAATAATCTCAAAGTCGATGTCCAAATCAAAAAGAAAATAGTCTAGCCCGATGGGAAAACAAAGACAGTTCCAGATCGAAGACATATTCTCAATAATATCAGTGGATGCATCAAACCAGGAGAATTCACTGCTATCCTCGGACCTTCAGGTGAGTCAAATAAACATAATTTTAATAAATCTTCAAATTCACTTTTTAATATTTGACAAAATAGGCTGTGGCAAGACGACCTTGCTGAATTTCCTCTCTGGAAGATTGCTGGGAACGAATATTGAAGTCACTGGGTAGTTTATTCTAAATGGGAAAGAAATCACTGATATTGAGGAATTCTCTAATCAAATCGCATATGTTATGCAAGACGACATTCTCCTTGCAACATTCACACCAACAGGTTAGATAAATAAGATGAGGGAGGGAGAGGGTTTAAGCATGGGTATGCTTCCTCTAGCTAATTTAATTTATTGTTGTTGTTGTTTTTGCAGAGGCTTTCAAGTTAACTGCTGACTTACGTCTGAAGAACTTAAATTAAGACCAAAAACTAGAAAGAGTCAATAGATTGATCAAAGAACTTGGTTTAACAAGATGCAAGAACACTAAAGTCGGTAATTCCTTGATTAGAGGTATTTCAGGAGGAGAAAGGAAAAGAACTTCCATCGGAGTTGAACTTCTGACAAACCCTTCGCTGTTGTTCTTAGATGAGCCAACTACAGGATTAGATAGTTCTACTGCTCTACAAGTCGTAGAATTACTCAAAATTCTAAGTCGCAGAGGAGTCAATGTCATATCAACTATCCACTAGCCTTCTTCAGAGATCTTCAATTCCTTTGAGAGGTTGATTCTAATCTGCAAAGGGAATATTCTTTATCAAGGACCTTCCAAGACATCAGTGGATTATTTCAAGAAAAGAGGATTTCCTTTGCCTGCTTTCTCTAACCCAGCTGATTTCTACATGAAGCTTATGAATCCTGATGGATTAGCTGTAGAGTTAGCTTAGTAAGGACAGAAATCAGTGAGTGATCATGAAGTCCATTTACTATTTGAAAAAAGACTCAATGATTTGATTCTAGCCTACAAAGAATCAGACATGGCTGTTGAACCCAAGTCTTCTGTTTATCAAGAACTTTCTAAAAACGATGACAGCTTCAATGTCCCAATGGTTATTTAGTTCATGCTGCTTTTCAAAAGATCATTTTTATCTCAAATCAGAAACCCAATGGATTTCCTTGTCAAAATCTTCTAGATCATTGTCTGTGCGGTTGCTTGTATTGTAGTCTTTTAGCCTCTAGGGTCAGGAACTTCAGGATACTAAAACAGAGTAGGTGTATTGTAATTCATTGGTTCGACTCTGGCATTCACTGGTATCCAAGGATCAGTATCGACATTCTCTCAGGAAAGATCACTGTTCATTCGAGAAAGACTAAGTAAATCCTACAGTGTTGGGCCATATTTCTGGGGAAAGAATGCAGCTGAATTCCCTTTTCAACTAGTCTACACTATTGTATTCGTGGTTATCATTTACTACTCTGTAGGGTTGAATGCAAATAAGTTCAGTTACTTCATCGTCTGTAATTTGATCATGATCTGCACCTATTTCTACGGAGTGTCCTATGGTCTATGCATTTCGGTTATCGTCCCAAAGTTAGATGTAGCAATGGCACTTCTTCCTATTTTAACTATTCCTCTAATGGTCTTAGGAGGGTTCTATATTAATTCAAATAACGTACCTAAATTCTTCATTTGGATTGAATACATCTCCATGTTCAAATACAGCTTCTAAGCAGCAGCTCTCAATGAATTCGACAGTTCTAACTTTGACAGTGGGTCTATCATCCCGTTAGATGAGCTAGGAGTAAATGAAAGTATGGCTGTGAATTTCATAGCTCTTATCGCCCTTGGAATAGGTTTTAGATTCTTAGCACTCATCGCAATGCACATTATCTCAACTCCCTCAAAACCTAAACTAAATCATAAAATACTCAAGAATATTTGAACAAAACAAAGAAACAAAAAGTCATTTTGCATTATTTATTTTGAGTGAATTTATATGTTACTTCTAACATTTTATTTAAAATATGTTCTTACAATATGTTTGGTTTTTCACCCACAAAAATAATAGTAAAAATTAGATATCTTGTCTATCTTGTCAACATGAAAGTGCTTGTAATTTATTGTTAATTTTCTTGTTTCCTTATGGTTTTAGATAGTAACAGTACCCTATATGAATGGAAATATAAATATTATTATTTATTTATTTTTTCATAATCTTTTTAATCAGAACGTCTTCTATTAGATAATAACTAAAAAATTACCCTCTATTAATTTATCAAAAAAAATAAAAGGTGTTTCCGACATTTTAGATTTCACTTAAGTTTCTATGTCCTTATCAAGAAGGATCGATTAATACGACCTTCATATCATATCTAGAAGGATCTTAAAATCGACCTTCATTGATTCATTTTAAACTCGGTCCTAAGAATAAAGAAGAATAAAATAACCCAAAATGAGAGAAAGTTGTGGCAACTGTCTAATAGATACTTTTACAATAAACATTTTGGATTTAGAGGCAGGGAAATGTATTTGAATATGAATGAAAAAAATCGATTTCTGAATAAAATATAACCAGAAAAAGTAAGGACATCAAGGGTAAAATTCAAAATAATATGAGGGAAAAATAGATTTAATCTAAATCTCTATTTTGTTAATGCTGCAAAACAATATTGTATTCTCAGTCTTGAACTAAATCTTCGGCTATGGATAAGAAATCAGACAATTAGTCTTCCTGTATTTTTGTGTTTTCGAAGAACATAAAATCCATTAATAAAGCTGCTGCCATTAAAAGCGCTTTATCTTCTGGAGAAGAATCTTGAGGGAAGCCAAGACTGAAGTTATCTGCGTCACCTAGACATTCTTTAAGACAGCCAGCAGACTTTTTAAGAAATCTACCAATGAGATCTCCTGCAGCGTTGCGGATTTCAAAGTCAACTTTCTAGCATGACTGACAAGGGAATCCAGCACAAAGAACACCAACTTGGCAACAACTTCCTGTGATGATGTACTTCAAGTTTCCTCTAGAATCTTCAACTTCACACCCAAGCGTACAGAATTACCAAGGGTTTTTAATTGTCCCGAAGAAGCTGTTAGTTCCTCCTTCAACTAAAGTCACTGACATCTCAGGCCTAGAGAGGCACAAACAAGTGCATTTAAAAAGACGCTCAAAATGAAGGAAAAGATTTTTATCGAAGGTTTCATTGTTGAATGCTCCTTCTTCGTTCATAACTTTCATGTCAAAGGGTCTGCATTATCCTGTAAGGCATTCTTTTTCACAGAATCCACTGTTCTCCTTGCACTTAAATAAAGCACTATTTCCTATTTTTTATCCATTAACATCAGCTTCAAACACCCTGTAAACATTAGGAGTTTCACATTCAGTGAGAGCTTCAAGAACTTCAAATTACTGCTTAATATAAAGTCCTTAAGCTGAAGCGAGTTTTCCAAGTCCATTTTTTATTGCTACAGTAATGATTTATTATTGAGGATGTCCACCACCTTGATTGAGATTATTCATCTCTACACCTGGCATGCCTTATCCTTAGACAGGAAATATTGGTTGATCATAAAGAGGATAATCTTGAAGTTGTTACTAATAAGTTGGTTGTCCATAACCTTGAGGTGGTTGTAGATATTCTTGTTACATATTCTTATCGATGTTTTCCTAAAAACTAATTTATTGGTATTTAATTATTTATTAAGAAGTAACAGCTACAAAGATTGTTTTAAATCATTTCATTAAACAATAAAAGCATCAATGAAAAATACTACTTATTTTTTATCCTCTTCATCTCACTCAATCGAAAAACTTCGTTTCTTTTCAAAAAACAAAAGAAAAAGATAAAAATAGTTCGAGTATTCCTTTATTAATATGTCAGACTAGTTCTATGGTGCTATAAAATTACGAAAATAGAGTGGATTATTAGAAGACATTTTCCCATCACATTTTTACAATGGAAAAAATCAAACTTCTGATAAATAACTCTGACAAAAGTGTTGGAGACTGAATTCGAGAGGATTCATATCTTGAATGGTGCATATTAAATAAAAGAAGCTTAAAGTTATTTAATCTTTGATCTCAAGTAAATTATTCCCTTGCCCTGAATTGATCCTTAGATTAAAAATCAACTAGTCATATCTTGGAAATAGAGCGTGAAATCGTAATAATTTTCTTGAAGATTGCGTGGATTATTTCAATGAGATAATCATTGATATTTAATATCCTTGAGTTCTATTAGATCCCTCATAAAATGTAGTGATGAAATAATTTTTTTACATTTTATTTTGTGTATTTAAACAAAGCAATAATGAAATTTCATTTTTAATCCAATAATAGCACATATCTTTGGCATACTGGAAACATAAAACAAAATAAAAGACAAAATAAATTGTTTACGCTACTAGAACTGATACATATCATAGATTTGATATGCACATCTCCTATTATTATTAAAGTTAAATGTTTCTTCCCTTTTATCTGATTCATTTTAAGTAATTATTGTAGTAGGAGCTTCAAATATCTGTTCAACTGGATATGGAGCATATTCAGGTTATTTTTGTAAAAAGGAAGAAGGATACAAATATTATTATTGTGGTGGTGGTGGTGGGTAAGGAGTAGGATAGCTATTTTCTTAGATAGAAAGATTCTAATACAATAGAAAATTTCATTAAATAAGTACATTTAGCTATTTTTAGCCATATTAAAGTGACTAACTTTAGTTAACGAGACTTTTTCTTTAATATTTTTATTTTTACAGTGCTTTTAAACAAAACTAAATAATGATTTATGAATTAAAATTAAATTTTTACTTCTATTGGTTTTGCCTTTACAGGGGTATCAATCGAAACTACTTTTAAAGTAGAATTCTTGAATTCACGCGCAATTCAACGAGCTGAGACAACAAGCTCAACTAAATTCAAATCAATTGATAACAACATCGAGGAAGTAAAAAATGTGCTAGAAAATACTTGATTTACGAAAATATTGTAATTAACAAAGATGGAGAGGATGCTACTAGTGAAGTTTAGCAAGATATCGCTGAAATCAAGCACATTCCTATTTCTCACTAATATGAAAGTCATTAAAAAAGAGAAAATAGATACAGAAATAGTAGAAATGGTATCAAATATTTTAATATTATCTCATTGAAATACATCACTCAATTTGTATAAATTTTCCATTCTATTTCCAAGAAATGACTAGTTGTTTATTAATGAGAGAATCAATTCAAGGTAAGGGAAAAAAATACCTTAAGATAAAATACTAAATTAACTTTAAGCTTTATTTAATTGATACACACCCTCATGTCTTCAAGATGTGTATCCTTTCTTGAATTTAGTCTCCAATACTTTTGGCAGAGTTATTCATCTTTTGAAGTCTGACTCTCTCCATTGATAAATGTGCGATGGGAAATTTTCCGTAATTCTCTAGCGCCATGTAACTAGTCTGCAATGTAAATAAAGGAATATTCGAACTCTTTTTATCTTTCTTTGTTTTTTGAAGTGAAATAGGATTTTTTTATTCTCACAAGAATTAAGACTTGCTTGTAATTTTTATTTACAAATCTGAAAATGAAATATGATCAAGTTCACAAATAATTTTTCAGGTGAGATTAAGAGGGATAGAAAGACAATTAGAATTTACATGGATATTTCTGTTGTTTAAGGAAGTGATTAAAGATAACCTTTGCAGCTTTAAATTCTTAATAAATAATTAAATTACAATTAATTAATTTTTCAGGAAAAAAATCGATTTTAAGAATATGTAATAAGATTATCAACAACCACCTCAAGGTTATGGATAACCAGTTTAATAATAATTACCTCATGGAGAAACTCCTTATGGTCAGCCAATGTATCCTGCCTAAGGATAAAACATGCCAGGTATAGAGATGAATAATCTCAATCCAGGTGGTGGACATCCTCCATTTTAAATATTTACTGTAGCAATAAAAAATGGGCTTGGAAAACTCGCTTCAGCTTAAGGACTTTATATTAAGCAGAAATTTGAAGCTCTTGAAGCTCTCACTGGATGTGAAACTCCTAATGTTTACAGGGTTTTTGAAGCTGATGTTAATGGATAAAAAATAGGAAATCGTTCTTTATTTAAGTGCAAGGAGAACAGTGGATTCTGTGAGAGAATATGCCTTCCTGGAAATTGCAGACCCTTCGACATGAAAGTTAGTAACGAAGAAGGAGCATTCAACAATGGAACCTTCGATAAAACTCTTTTCCTTCATTTTGAACGTCCTTTTAAGTGCACTTGTTTGTGCCTCTCTAGACCTGAGATGTCAGTGACTTTAGTTGAAGGAGGAACTAACAGCTTCTTCGGGAAAATTAAAAACCCTTGGTAATTCTGTACACTTGGGTGTGAAGTTGAAGATGCTAGAGGAAACTTGAAGTACATCATCACAGGAAGTTGTTGCCAGGTTGGTGTTCTCTGTGCTGGATTCCCTTGTCAGTCATGCTAGGAAGTTGACTTTGAAATTCGCAACGCTGCAGGAGATCTCATTGGTAGATTTCTTAAAAAGTCTGCTGGCTGTCTTAAAGCATGTCTAGGTGACGCAGATAACTTCAGTCTTGGCTTCCCTCAAGGATCTTCTCCAGAAGATAAAACGCTTTTAATGGCAGCTGCTTTATTTATGGACTATATGTACTTCGAAAACAAAGAATAAAGGGCAAATTAAATGTAATTGAGTTCGGGTTAATGAACCGAAAACTGAGAATGCAATATTGTATTTTGCTGCATAAACAATATTAAAATTTTGATTAAATCTATTTTTTTTCATTTTTCCTTTGATGTCCTAATAAGTTATGATCTACTTCATCCAGAAATCATTTTTTTTTTTCATTCATATTCAAAGACATTAGAAATAGTAATTATACCCCCTAGCCTCCCCTTCTAAAAAGTGTTTGTAAAAAATATTTATTAGAAAGATGACACATTGATCTTTTTTTTTGGCTGAATTTATTCTTCATTATTCTTAGGATTGAGTTTAAAAGGAATGAAATCCATTTTATATCTTCCTAGATTTTTGCTTGCACTTAACATAAAATAAAAAAAGTTTATTTAAACCCAGAACATTAAAATCTTTATTATTAGAAAGTTAGTTTAAAGAATTAAATGAATTCTTTAATTGCAAAGAATAGTTGTACCTAATTAAAAGAAAATAATATTCTCCCTGTTTGCATAATCTACTCAAGCTCTCAAAAAATAAGACCCTTTGACGATTAGCTAGTTTCTTTCTTTTTAATCTTTTGAGGACATGAATAGTAGTTTGGTTGAGTTTCTCATCACTAATGATTCAAATTCTTACTGTGAATCTTATTTAGTTTTTTAAAAACGAAGATAACCAGAATAAAATTATCAAAAAAGCATACTTGATTGAATTAAATACCCTTTTCCTTTCAATACTATTATTTTTTAAATCCTTTTTCTTTGGAAGAGATTCAATCAAGAATTACTCGCTCTCAATTAGAAGGTTTATTTCACTTAAAAATATCCATTCAATAATGGTTGAAGAGGTTCTTGAGTTTATTAATCAATGTATTTCTAAAGTTGAATTCTTCCAACTCTCAGTTGATAGAGGATAGGTATTCTTTGAAAACTGAAATTTAGCCCATGGGGATGATATGGATTCTAAAAATCATATCATTTATTTCAAAGATTTCTGTTTTTTTTAACTAATGAAGTCATTATTCTACATATCTGAGTTAATTTTATCAAATGATTTCAGGTTGGATGGATTGGTCAATTATTTTTAACATTAAATGCCTACAAAAACACTAGAACTAAGTTGTTTCTCTCAAAGCAAAGCGAGCTCTCATAACTGATTGAAATTCAATTCTATTATGCAGATCTCAATATTTACAATTGTCATTATCAAAAATAAATAAGCAAGTAATACATAAAACAAAACGCTTCTCTTTATCCTTTCTTGAACTAATCAACATCAATGAAGAATTTACAGTTTCTTGTGAAGAATTAGAAACTTTTCAAGTCTTTAAAATGCAAAAATTCTTTAATTTTAATATTTTTATTAACTCTTTTTCTCAAGAATAAATAATTCTTTCAAACTTTTCCCATTCTTCTCAAAAACTCATCCCATGAAAATAAACACAATTGATCCAAATGACTTTACATAAAAACTAAGAGCGTGTGTAGCGTGATAGATAATTCTTGTGTTCGATTTCTTATTTTTTATCCTTAAAAATGTTAGTTTCATAATTAATTCTTGTTGCACAATCGAATATTTTTATAATTTGGCTTAAATTTTATTCTTCCGATATGTAAGATTATGTGCTTTTTTGATTCTTAAATACCCTTTTGTACCAGATTTTCTCATTAAAAATCAAGTCCTTTATTATTTTCAGCAATATTATTATCGAAATGTCTTTGAAATTATTAGAAATCACAAATTAATGAAAGAATCAAATATTTTTGTTATCTTTTAGATTAATAAAATCTGTAATTATTATCCTCCTGAACTGAATTAATTCTTACTTAATTTTCTTACTTTTGGGGAATCTGTGTCGGAATCTAACAAATCACATTAAATAAGCTGATTGTGTAAATTAGATGCCCCCTTGAGGTTAAATTAGTTGAATTATTCTTTGCTACCAAGAAATAAAAGAGAGAAGGATAAGTATTGAAAATATGCATCTTTTTTTTATACAACTTTCACTACAAATAATGCACAATAATTGAGAAAGCATAATATCATTTGTATCTTTTTGGTTAGAATGACATAACAGGAATAAACAACTGTAATGATTCCAGTTAGGATAGCATATTTTTGAGATAAAGATTATTTACCTAACTTAGAATAGAAAGAAAAGACTAAAATCTCTTAAATCTATCAACTTCAATTAAGAGGTTATTCAAGAATTTCCTCTATTCTCAAGTCTATCAGAATCAACGAGAGACACATGATTGTTTCTTGGGGAACTAAGAGTTTTAATTAATCAATAAAAGTAATCAATTTAACCTGAAGTGAAAAGCTACTTACATAAAAAAATTACTTTCCCAAGATTTAAGGCATTCCCTTAATTGTTCGAAAGTTCATGTTTTTAGTAGTGTTATGGACATTAAGAGATTATTTGAAAAATGTTTTAAGGATTATGTAATATTTTTTAAACTAATCATGCAGATTATTACTATTATTTTTTATTTTTTGAAGCACATTTTGGTTTTAAAGCTGCTATTATTTCTTGATTTAAAGCTAATAAAGATGAAAAGAAATAATAATTAATTTTGGATTTGATTTACTTAATGCAATTACTACAAAGTGAATGGAATAGATAGTCCTATTAAAATAGAACATCTAAATTAAAAAAACGTGTGTTTCAAATATACTTATGCACACGAAATAAGGTAAAATACAATAAGCAACCCAGTTGAATAACCAATGTGAAAACCGGAATTAATTAGACTTAATTTTTAAGATGAAGGTTTGATTACAAATAAATGATCAAGAACCATATTAAAGGAAAAGGGATTTCATCATTCTGACAGACAATTATCAACAAACAACTTGAGATAAAAAATAAAAAAATACTTAAAATCATAACCATTTTTAATTTATTCCTCTCTATCTCTCTTCAATGCAATCTGGTAGTAATACTGAGGTCTAAAATGCTGAAGTTATCATCCCATCAGAAACACAGTCTTTGACAAACAAAATACCCAAGAACGATCCTGTGTTTGAAAAAACCTTGAATCAGAAGAACAACCAAGTTATTCTACTTGAGGAAGAGGGAGTTAAAACTGAATATAAGGACTCATACAAACCTAATCCCATTGAGATCATTTGGAAGAACCTCAAAGTTGATGTGTAGATTAAAAAATAAATTGTTGACTCTGCTGGGCATAAAAAATCAGTCCCTGAAAGAAGACATATTCTGAATAACATCAGTGGCTGCATCAAGCCAGGTGAATTCACTGCCATCCTAGGACCTTCAGGTAGTTTTACTGTTACTTTACCATATCCTTAAAATTAGTTTTTCAATAAAATAAATGAAGATTAAATTATGAGAAGATAACTTAAAATTTATTTGACTAGGATGTGGTAAGACAACCTTGCTGAATTTCCTCTCAGGAAGGTTGCTGGGGACAAATATTGAAGTCACTGGAGAGTTCATTCTCAACGGGAAATAGATCCATGATATTGATCAATACTCTAATTAAATCGCCTATGTCATGCAAGACGATATTCTCCTAGCTACCTTTACGCCGACTGGTAAGCTTAAAATAATAAAACTATTAAAATCACTGATCCTAAATTTATTTCATTGCTTTCTGTAAAAAAGAGGCATTCAAGCTAACTGCTGATTTAAGACTGAAAAACTTGAATGAAGAGCAAAGAATTGAGAGAGTCAATAGATTGATTAAAGAACTTGGTTTGACAAGATGTAAGAACACTAAAGTCGGTAACTCTTTGATTCGAGGTATTTCAGGAGGAGAAAGAAAAAGAACTTCCATCGGAGTTGAACTTCTGACAAACCCATCTATGTTATTCTTAGACGAACCAACTACAGGACTAGATAGTTCTACTGCTTTACAAGTCGTAGAATTACTCAAAGTTCTCAGTCGCAAAGGAGTTAATGTTATGTCTACAATCCATCAGCCTTCCACTGAGATCTTCAATTCCTTCGAGAGATTGATTTTGATCTGCAAGGGAAACATTCTTTACTAAGGAACCTCAAAAGATTCTGTGGATTTTTTCCATAAAAAAGGGTTTGTTGTCCCACCCTTCTCTAACCCATCTGACTACTACATGAAACTCATGAATCCAGAAGGACTTTCTGTGGAGCTAGCCTAGAAAGGACAAAAACAAGTCAGTGATCATGAAATCAGTTAACTATTTGAAAAAAGACTCAGTGAACTAGTCACAAGTTATAAAGAGTCAGACATGGCTATTGATCATAAGTCTTCATGCGACTTTGAGCTAGCTCTAAACGATGGCAGCTTCAATGTTTCTCCTCCTATGCAATTCATACTTCTCTTTAAACGTGCCTTCTTATCACAAATCAGAAACCCAATGGATTTCCTCATGAAAACGTTTTAGATAGTTATCTTTGGTATCGCTTGCATAGTAGTTTTCTAACCTTTAGGAACAGGAAAATCAGGGTATCAAAACAGAACAGGTGTCTTACAATTTTTAGGATCAACTCTAGGATTCTCAGCTATCCAAGGATCTTTAAGCACATTCTCTCAAGAAAGATCTCTTTTCATTCGTGAAAGGCTCAGTAAATCCTACGATGCTGGTCCTTATTTCTGGGGAAAGAATCTAGCTGAATTCCCTTTTTAAGTCATGTATCCAATTCTTCTCGTCGTCATCGTCTATTATAGTGTAGGATTGAATGACCAAAAATTTTCCTATTTTCTCGTCTGTAATTTAGTCATGATCTGCACTTATTTCTACGGAGTATCATATGGCCTGTGCATTTCAGTAATCGTCCCTAAACTAGACGTGGCAATGGCCTTGATTCCGATTTTAGTCATCCCCCTCATGGTGCTAGGAGGGTTCTTCGTCAACTCAAACAATATTCCAAAGTATCTCATTTGGATTGAATACATCTCCATGTTCAAATACAGCTTTCAAGCAGCATCTCTTAATGAATTTGATACGGTCAATTATGATTCCGGCACGACAGATCCATTAACCGAACTTGGTCTCAGCGAAAGCATCTATGTGAATTTCATAGCCCTTGTCGCACTTGGAGTAGGCTTCAGGATCATTGCCCTGATCGCAATGCATTTAATTTCTACACCCTCTAAGCCCAAACTCAATAAGAAGAAATTTAAAGCTATTTGAAAAAAAGCAAAAGAGATACTAATATAGAAGTGAAAAATGAATTCATTGTACCCTTTTCATATAAATGGTTCTTCGTTATTAATAGAAATTATCAGCATTAAAAAATGATACTCCATCCCTAATGAACAAATAACTTATTTCAAATATTGAACATCTAAACAGCCTCATTTACTATTTTTTTTTTTGAAAATAAACTATTTATTAATAAATACAAAGCATTATTGACATTAGTTTAGTGGGGGAAAAAAGAAAAATATCCTCTTTAATATGAAATCGTTCATTGTATCACGAATTCTCAGAAACATTCAAATGTTAAATAATACCACCATAGATTTACATTTATTCTCGAACTTATTTTTTTCTCACAAAAGTCATCAGAAAGTAATTCGCCTGCTAACATATTTAAAAATTTTTTAACTAAAGTTTCAATATATTGGATTCAGTAAGATTAGCCCTATAATTCAGGATGGCCCTAAAGGTTAAATATTTCCTTGAAGCATTTTGAGGAGATGAATTCATTAGGACTTTTACCAATGATTTCATTTTCTTTAAATCTGAAGATAAAATGAAATTTAGGATAATATTATCTTCTTTTATTTATTAATTTTTACAAAGAACTCTTATTTAATATCTCCCCGAGCTAATAAAAAATACTATTTGATATCTCTCAAGGTGGAGGCCAAGAATTGCTCTGATGGAAGACCTGAAAAATATTGATTGCATATTTAATATTTCTTTTGTAATTTTTTTTCTTATTTTTTATGGAGAGGGAAAAATTGTTTCGAAGCGGGCACATTGACGGTATGCTTCAATGTACGAATTTGAGGTTTTATTCATTTTAACTGTTTAAAGTGTTGCATGTTAAACTTTTTGTTTAATTTGTGAGAAAATGATTTCTAAACATATTCTATTATGCTATTTGAAAGGAATCAGTTTTTCCTTCTTTTTAATATCACATGTTGTTTTTAGAGATAAAGCTTCAAAAGAAATCAAAGAAAAATACCCTGACTTAACAATCATTAAATTCTCTGTTGATCAAATAAAATAATTGTTACAATATTGTAAAGCAGAAAATATTCCATCTCAATTTTGTTATTAAATTGAACATGAACAGAAACAAAATTGATTAAAAATAAAATGGAGAGTGATGTTCCTCTCAAAAATAAATAATTTGTCTCAATATCTCAATATCTCCAATTCATATTTATTTGAGATTTAGACAAACACTGTAAAGACTAGTAAAATTTCAAAGGGGATTCTTTAAAGTCACCTATAATCTTGTGATTCTCTATAGTTAATATCATTTGCTATTGATAACTATTCTCATCTAAATCCTTAGAAATTCCCTTCTTTTTCTTCGAAGATGCTGTGAACTTCTCAGTCAAATTCTTAAGAGATTATCTTTATTGTGGGCAAAACATAAGGAGCTCCTCAGAAATTCTTTTAAAACCTGCTTTTGTGCTGAACTAAGGTTTCGTATCCAAGCAAATCTCAGTAGATCCAAGAGGAGCTGAAAGCAACTTTAGAGCAAGTTTTTCCTCTTAACAAATAAGCCATTTGGCAAGGAGAAAGATGCATAAGCCGACTGAGAAGCTATCAGTCAAGTATGTAGAAATATCTGGATTTTCCCATCTTTCCGGTGCAAAATACAAAGGAGATTCTCTGTAAAACCTCTGCAAAATGCAATTCACAGGTGATTCATATTTCCGTTTAAATGTTGTTTTTCTAAAGTTGACAATACTTCGAAGTTATCCTGTAATTGAACCGCATGACTGAAGTTACCTAACTCAACAATTGCTTATCCTGATCCGTTTTCTGTGATTAAAAAATTGTCTAGCTTGATTTTTCTATGGAGTATTCGATTCTCATGCAGGAAGCTAACTGAATCAATAATTTGAAGGGTCAACAAATTCTTTTATTCATCTGAGTATTCTTCATACATTCTCTGCAATTACAGGTGATGGATAAGCGAGCACTTACACCTCTCCAGCTCTTAGACTACAAACTCATTGCCATTAACATCTTTGAAGAACTTGCACCCATAGAATTGTACAATGTAAGGAGCCTAACAGATCCTCCTAATGCCTATTTCTCTGATGGTATCTGCTTTGTTGGTGCACAGTGAGAGTTTGAGAGCTGATTGTCTTTTTTCTATGAGGTTTTCTACTCCAAAGACGACTCCACCAACTCCAACTCCTATGATATCGTAAACTTCACTATACTCTTTCCGCTCCAGCATGATGCTCAAACCGCTCTTGAGTAAATCCATAGTTAACTAGGTTTTCCTTTATTCAGTGGAGTTAAACTAACTAGCTATGCTATGGAGTTTGTGTTGTCTACTCATTTACCATACAAGAAAAATCAAGCATTATCCTTTTAAAAGGAATTGGCAGACGGAGAGAGTCTATATGGCTCTTCAAAACGACTGAAAATAAGGGAAAATTCAAAGCTCCTGTTTGTTTCTAAAGAGGCAACAGCAACATTGAGCGATCGCTCTAGTTATTCTCCCTTGATTTACTCAATAAAGAGCATGCTACCTTGTAAAGCAAAGTACTCTTATTGAGCTGCCGGGTTTCAAAAACATGGTGGTTATGTCAGGTTAAGCAAAATCAATATTAGAGATTGTCGAGCAATCAAAATTAGTGTTAATATTATCCATTTAATTGAAGGAAGACTTTCCCCAAGGAAACAAGATCTTATTCCAGGCAGTCTCTTTCGATCTCACCCATAGGAGGCATTCGGTTTTAGGATTCATTTCTGGATTAGAATTTTCTGGGTTTCTGGAGTGGATAAGAGAGATAAACCGAAGATTGTACAGTTTCAAGAGAACCAGATAGTCATAGCTCGATGAGATTAAGAAGTGCTGAATTGTGATATTTCCGTGGACTATTTACTTTTGATGCAGCAGGTTCACAGCATCAAGCATTTGAATCGCTAACAATTCTTTAAACACTTCAGAAGGAGGATCCTTAGTTTTCTCTGAATAATGCTAAATGGTATAATGTAAGCTTCCTTGAAGCATCTCCATTTGCTACAGAAAATATACTTTTCGATCAGTATTTGAATTCTCACTTTTACCCTATTCATAGCTTTCATCTGTTTCTGTGAGGAAGAATTAATTCTAAACAGTCATAAAGTAATCGCTAGAAGGAAGTTATTTCCATATGGCATACTATCTCTCCATTGCTTAAATCAAGCAATCTATGTGACCAGTGCATTCAAGTATTTTCAGAGCCACTTCTCCACAATCATTTTTAAAATCTCTGAGTATTAGGGCGAAAGGCCCGTTTGCTTTGTAACTGATTTTAGAATATTCTGTCTACTAGGTTGCCATCAAGGCTAGAAACTTCTCTATGGACTGAGGGCTAAAGCTGCAGTTTTTGGTTAGGCTTGCAATTTTATCAGAGAGTGTAGTCATTTTCATAATTTTTTCTTGGTTTGATTGCCAGATTATTATCAATTAATTGTTTCAATTGAAGGAAAATTAAAAATACTGGGGTATGCTAACAATATTATTCATATTTCCAATAAATCATAAACCAAAGATTATTTTGAGAAATTAAGAGAATCAGATTTCTTTTTTACTTCATTAATATGCTCCTCCCCCAATTAAATCAAGCCTTATTTATTATTTTTACTAGTTCTAAAAATAAAAAACTCTTACTTGTTCTTTATTTCTGAAAGAAAGAGTGTCGGACTTCTGGTATCCTTTTAATCAATATTGACCATCTCAAATTAAAAAGATTTATTCAGTTTTGTTGTTGTTATCTTTTGAAAGGCTTACAGTAATTAAACAACAAATTGAATTGGGAAATATTAAAATTCTAGATAAACAATTTTTCAAGCATTTTTCTCAAAATTTTCTTTATGACTGACATCAACACTCAAATCTGAAATGAAATCGCTGAAACTCAATCTTCATAAAAAGAAAAAAAATTATTGAATAAGAAAACCCCAAGATACTCAGGCAAGTGTTAGTTGATTGGACAAACACTTGACATAAAATTGATAATGAATGTATGATTTTCTTTCAGAGAAATTTATTATAATAAATGATAAAAATAGCAATCTAATAGCTGTTATTATCGAAATGTCTTTGAGATTGTTAGAAATCACAAATTATTGAAAAAATTAATTATTTTTGTTATCTTTTTGATAACAAAATTCTTTGATTATTATCCTTCTGAACTGATTTAATTCTTACTTTATTTTTTACTTTGGGGGAATCTGCGTCGATATCTTACAAGTCACATAAAATAAGCTGACTGAGTAAATTAGATGCCCCCCCTTGAGGTTATATTAGTTGAATTATTCTTTACTACCAAGAAAAAAATGAAAGAGAGAAGAAAGAGTATTGAAAATATTCATCTACTCAACAAATTGCCTATTTATTTAAATGGTAAAGATAGTAATGATATTTTATTGAAGTAATATAACTGGTAAATGGATCAATTCATTAGATAAATAAAGTTATTTATTCCAAGTACAATGAGATCTAAACTCTTCTCTTTGCAAAAAATCTACTGAAGACAATACCATATTTTTAATAATCAAAGGGTGTATTAAACAGGAATATTGATCTCCTATTTATTTGACTATCCCTAACATCTTAAAAAAGATGAAAAATTTTTACAACTTTCAGTTCGAATAATGCACAAAAATTGAGAAAGCATACTACTTTTTTCATAAAACATAACTGAATATTAACTTTGAAATATTTTTATTTTATGTTCAATATTCTTCATTTCTACAAGAAGTAGCGTATAAAAATGAAAGATCATACAAAAATGAAGAAGATTTCCAATAAGAGTACTTTAAACTATTAAAAAATTAGCATTCATTTGTATCTTTTGGTTAAAAATGTAATCACAGGAATTAAAAAATGTAATGGTTCCAGCTAAACCTCTTAAATCAATTGACTTCAATTAAGAGGTTATTCAAGAATATCCTCAATTCCCAAGCCTATCAGAATCAACGAGAGTCACATGATTGTTTCTTGGGGAATTAAGAGTTTTAATTGATTAATAAAATAGCCCATTTAACCTGAAGTGAATAGCTTTTTACTTAAATTTTTGAACCTTCCCAAGATTTAAGGCATTCTCTTAATTATTAGAAATTTCATGTTTGTAGTAGTGTTATGAACATTAAGAGAATATTTGAAAAAAGATTTGAGGATTATGAAATATTAAATAAACTAATAATGCATGAAAATCTCATTTTGGTTTATGAAAAGAAAAATAATAATTAATCATTGTATTTGATTTACTTAATGTAATTACAGCAAGGTAAATGGAATAGATAGTCTTATTAAAATAAAATATCAAAATGAAAAAAGCGAAATGAGTTCCAAATATACTTGTGCACACAAAATCAGGTAAAATCCAATAAGCAACCCAGTTGAATAACCAATGAGAAAACCGGTATTAATTAGACTTCATTTTTACTATGAAGGTTTGATTACAAATAAATGAAAAAGAGCCATATTAAATGAAAAATGATTTCCTCATTCTGATAAACAAATATAAACAAACAATTTAAGATAAAAAAATAAAACAAATACTTAAAATCATCAAAATTTTTATTGTATTCACCTCTTTCTCTCTTCAATGCAATCTGATAGTAATACTAAGGCCTAAAATGCAGGAGCGAATATCCAATCAGAAACACAGTCTTTGACAAACAAAATACCCAAGGACGATCCTGTGTTTGAAAAAACCTTGAATCAGAAGAACAACCAAGTTATTCCACTTGACGAAGATGGAGTTAAATCTGAATTTAAGGACTCATACAAGCCCAATCCCATTGAGATCATTTGGAAGAATCTCAAAGTTGATGTGTAGATTAAAAAAACAACTGTTGACTCTGCTGGCCACAAAAAATCAGTCCTTGAAAGAAGACATATTCTGAATAACATCAGTGGCTGCATCAAACCAGGTGAATTCACTGCCATCCTAGGACCTTCAGGTAGTTTTACTTTTACTTTACCATATCCTTATTATTACTTTTTCAATAAAAAAATAATGATTCATTCATGGATTGATAATTTAAAATTCATTTGACTAGGATGTGGTAAGACAACCTTACTGAATTTCCTCTCAGGAAGATTGCTGGGAGCAAATATTGAAGTCACAGGAGAGTTCATTCTCAACGGGAAATAGATCCATGATATTGATCAATACTCCAACTAAATCGCCTATGTCATGTAAGACGATATTCTCCTAGCTACCTTTACGCCGACTGGTAAGCTTAAAATAATAAAACTATTAAAATCACTGATCCTAAATATATTTCATTGCTTTCTGTAAAAAAGAGGCATTCAAGCTAACTGCTGATTTAAGACTGAAAAACTTGAATGAAGAGCAAAGAATTGAGAGAGTCAATAGATTGATTAAAGAACTTGGTTTGACAAGAT